>Ga0155274_121_pt1 | contig 21840 bp, 20 predicted proteins | sample RifCSPhighO2_02_FD_106242 | JGI IMG/M metagenome (GOLD analysis project Ga0155274, IMG submission 106242) | Deltaproteobacteria bacterium RIFCSPHIGHO2_02_FULL_40_28 | reverse complement strand
ATGTTTATCCATTCCTCCATGACATTACCTATCCCCTTAAAGCGGACATCTTTAATTGTTTATGACCAGGACATATCTAATGTTTGTGACATTTATTATCATTTTCATTGACCAATTTCAAAAAAATCTTTAAAATCTAGCCCTTATCTTTATTTGTATTAAAATTTAAAGGGGGCACAATGGAAAAAAGATGTTATTTTTTTAAAACTTTTGTGATGTTTCTGATCGTGTTTGGCTTTTCAGGAAAACTTTTAGCCACAGATCTAGAAAATCATAAAGGGTCTTATATTTACTCAATGGTTGGTTTTATGGATTTATCCCATGATACCAATGACAGAACAGGGACCGAGTTTGGTAATGATATCGAGTTGGGTTATGGTTTTACTTATGGGCATAATATCACTGACTGGATTGCGCCAGAACTCCAGTTTTCTTATTCCACTAAAACAGGAAATACACCCAGTGGTACTGGTAGAGAGCATGCCTTAACGGTAAGGTTAAACGGTAAGTATAGCTTTTTGACTACTCAGTACTCGGATTTTAATAAGGATCGCAGTTGGAAGATTTATCCCTATGCCAAAGCAGGTGGGTTAGCTCATGCTCTTTTTGTGAATGCTCCTAATGATGATGATAAGGTAGGGGCTTGGGGTTATGGTTTTGGCTTAGGTGGTGGTTTAGAAGTTGATTACAAGGCACTTTACTTAGGTTTGGATCTTTCAAATGATTTGGTTTTTCTCCAAGAGTACAAAAAAGTGATTGCAGGAGTTGATACCACCATCCTGAGTGGTGGTTTTGATTATCAAATTTCAGTTATGGCTGCTGTTGGAGTACATTTCTAGATAAAATTGAGGCTTTTTTAGTGTTTGACTTCGGGCGTAAAGTGGATAAAAAACCACCTTACGCCCTTTTTATTATGCCACAAACATCAGCTAAAATCAAAGAACAGGTAAGCTTAGACGGTCGCATGGATCTTTTTTCAAAGGGGGATGTGGATGTTTTTTCTAAATGTGAAAGATTTATCGAAGCCGACATGCTTCGCAAGTTAGGACTTTATCCCTATTACCAAACCATTGATCGAAACGAAGGCCCCATTGCCATTATGGATGGCAAAGAAGTCATTATGCTGGGATCTAATAACTACTTGGGTTTAACGATTCACCCTCAAGTTCGTAAGGCTGCCCAGAATGCTATTGAAGAGTTTGGCACTAGTTTGACTGGTTCACGTCTCTTAAACGGCACTCACAAATTACATGAAACCCTAGAGGAAGGTATAGCCAGTTTTTTTGGACGTGAGGCTTGTTTGGTTTTTTCTACAGGGTATCAAGCCAACTTAGGTGTTATTTCAGCCCTGATTAATCAGGATGAATATCTTGTTATTGATAAAGCAGATCATGCCAGCATTTATGATGCGGCCAGACTAGGGAAGGGTGAACTTAAAAGTTTTAAACATAACGACCTTGATGATTTAGAACGTGTGCTTGCTTCTCTTCCTCCAGAATGTGGAAAGATGGTGATGGTGGATGGTGTTTTTAGCATGGAAGGGGATCTCACAAAACTTCCAGAGATTGTTTCTATCAGTAAAAAATATGGGGCACGTATTACCGTAGATGATGCTCATGGAGTAGGAGTTATTGGCCCTTGCGGACGTGGAGTCACCCATTATTTTGGTTTAAATAATGAGGTAGATTTAATCACAGGAACCTTTAGTAAAACATTAGCTTCTGTTGGTGGTTTTGTGGTGGGCAGTGCGAAGGTGGTGGATTTTATCAAACATTTTGGGCGTTCTGTTCTTTTTTCAGCTAGCTTGCCTCCACCTTCTGCAGCAGCAGCAATGGCAGCGCTTGAAATTTTGCAAGCAGAACCAGAACGTGTTGATCGGGTTCGGGCGAATGCACTCTATTTAAAAGATCATCTCAGTCGTTTAGGCTTTAATACAGGAGTAACCGAAACTCCTATTATTCCTGTTTTTGTGGGTGATGAACTCTTAACCTTAAACCTGTGGCGTGAGTTATTAAATTTGGGGGTTTATGTGAATGCTGTTCTTTATCCGGGAGTGCCTAAAAACAAATCTCTTCTGAGAACCAGTGTTACTTCCGAGCACACCAAAGCCCATTTAGATAAAGTTTTAGAATTATTTTCAGAACTCAAGAAAAAACATAATTGGTAGTATGCCTGTTTTTTTTGTTAATTCAAAATCACTCAAAAAAGACTTTCTTAATTTTCCTTATACACTTTATAAAGACGATCCCCATTGGGTTCCTCCTTTAAGATTAGAACGTTCTGAAATGATGGATGTAAAAAAGAATCCTTTTTTTCATCATGGTGAGGCTGTATTTTTTGTTGCTAAAAATGAGGGAAGGGTGGTGGGTAGAATATCAGCCCAAATCAATTTTTTGCATAACCAGCGTTATCAAGAAAAAACAGGTCATTTTGGTTTTTTTGATTGTATCCAGAGTACCCAAGTAGCCTCAGAACTTTTTGATGCAGCTTCTTCTTGGCTCATTTCAAAAGGAATGACACGCATGGTGGGGCCTATGACCTTATCGATTAATGATGAAGTGGGGCTTTTAGTTGAGGGTTATGATAGCCCTCCATACCCTTACATGCCTCATAATTGGCCTTATTATGAATCACTTTTAGTGCAGAGTGGTTTTACTCAAATTAAAGATCTGATTGCTTGGAAATATGATGCACACAAACCTGTGCCCATTGTTGCTATGCAAATTGCAGAAGCTGTTAAAGTTCATCCAGGTTTAAAAATAAGGGAAGTAAATTTGAATAAAATGGAAGAAGAAATTAAAATTATTAGTGAAGTTTTTAACTCAGCTTGGTCAAACAATTGGGGTTTTATTCCTTGGACTTCCGAAGAACTTAAAAAAGCAGCTCGTGATATGAAAATGATTTTAGATCCCGAGATCGCTTTGATTGCTGAAGTTAATGGTGTACCTGCTGCTATTGCGATTTCTATTCCTAATTATCACGAAGTGATTAGAGATTTAAATGGGCACTTATTTCCCTTTGGATTGTTTAAACTTCTGTATCGTCTTAAAACCAAAAAGATAAAAAGCGCCAGACTGTGTCTTCTAGGAATTAAAAAAGAATTTCGCCACGATGTTTTAAATGGTTTAAGTGTTCTTCTCTATACCGAAATGCATCAAAGAGGTGTGAAGTTAGCTTATCATGGAGGAGAACTTTCTTGGACTTTGGAAGATAACGAAAAGATTAATCATGGTATTTCTTTAATGGGCGGGGTGCCTTATAAAAAATACCGTGTTTTTGAAAAGCATATAGCATGAATATATTTTTAACAGGTGCTACTGGTTTTGTAGGGCGGCATACCACTGCCCTTCTTATTTCTGAAGGCCATACGGTTTATGCTTTAGTACGAAATTTATCCCAAGCTTATTTTCTAAAATCACAGGGAGTTCATCTTGTTTCTGGATCTTTGGAATCACTTGATTCTGTGAGTCTTGATTGTCCTATAGATGCTGTTATTCATATTGGCGGGTTAATTAAAGCCCTGCATCCAGAGGATTTTTACCTGGTTAATTCACAAGGAACAGAACAATTAATCCACTTCGTTGAAGAAAAATTAAAGCCCAAGATTTTTATTTTTGTTTCCTCAATTTCTGCTCGAGGTCCAAACCCGGACTCTTATCATTTTTCTGGCATAGGTCCGGTAAGTCACTATGGCAAAAGTAAAAAAGAAGCAGAGGAGATGCTTTTAAGTAAGGAGAGAGCGTTTCCTATTGTGATTGTTAGACCTCCTATCGTGTATGGTCCTTCTGATCGTGAAACTTTAAGATTTTTTCAACTTTTTAAAAGTGGTTTTTTTCCCGTTTTTTCTCGTTCTCTTAAGTTGAGTTTTATTCATGTGGAAGATTTAGCCTGGTTTCTTTCTCGTTTATGTCTTGAGCCCCCACATCATGGGCAAATTTTTCATCCAGAGGATGGTCATGGGGGTTATACCTTAGATGAATTTTTAAATTTGGGAAGCAAGCTTTATGGAAGAAAAATTAAACCTATTTTTTTTCCACTTTGGTTTATAAGTGCTCTTTGCAGGATTGTAGAATTTTTTGGAAAGCTAGCACGGAGACCCTCTTTGTTTACGAGAGATAAATTTGCTGAAATGAAACAAAACTATTGGTTTTGTATTGCGGAAGAGGGGAGTCAGAAGTTTTTTAATAAAAACCCCATAGGGCTTGATTTTGGCTTAACTCAAACTAAAGCTTGGTATGAAAATAAGGGTTGGCTTAAGTCTTAGTTTTTTGATATAACTGGCTTATGAAAAAACAAATCACACCGTTTGTTTTCTTTATTTTAATTTTTACTTTGCCTGCTTTGGCCGAGGAGGTAGTAGCGCCTGGGGAGTATCAGGCTATCTACAAACAGGGAAATGCTCCTCTCGAAGCTAAGACCAAAGTTAGAATTTATAAATCTACCGATTCCTATAATTTTACTTCAATTCGTACGGGTCAAACTTGGACCCTCCCTTTTAAAAGTTTAAGAGGGTCTGAAGTAGGAACTAAGGGAATTTGGTTGTACTGGTTTGATCAATCAGATTCTACTTTAAATGCTTATTTCGAAGTAGCTAATAATGGTGCTGGGAGTTTAGCCAGTGATATTAATTTGGTTGTGCAAGATGCTCATAAGGGAGGAATAACTACCCAGGAAGAGAGTACCTATAAAAATCGATACGAAAATTATCGCCAAGAAGCTTTGCGAGATGCTAAGTAGTGCTTCTGCATGACTGCTATTCCCCAAACTTATCCTTTAATCGAACATCATCTTAATGCTTATAAAGATGAGCTTCAGAAATATACCTCTACAAAATCTCTTTTAAAATCTGCCCTTTTTAAAAGTCTCAAGGATCAAATTTTGTTGGTTGTTAATGGGATGGAGGCAGATCAATTTTCTCTGAGAGTACCTTATGAAAGAAAAAAATTTTATCGTTTTGTAACTTGGAATATTGAAAGAGGAATTAATTTTAACGATGTGGTCCATGTTTTTAAAACTCACCCGGATCTCTCCCGTGCTGATGTTATTTACCTGGTTGAAACTGATATTGGCATGGCGAGAACACGTAATGTAAATATTGCGCGTGAGTTGGCCCGTGAACTTAAAATGAATTATTTTTTTGCTACTTCTTATCTTAATTTATGTAAGGGCAACCTAGCCGAGGGACATTATGAAGGAGAAAATGAACTGGGTCTTCATGGTAATGCTATTTTATCACGATATCCTCTTCATAACTTAAGAACCCAGCCCTTAAAAAATGCCATTGATAAAATGAGAGGGAAGGAAAAAAGGCTTGGCTGTCAAAAAGCCCTGGTTTGTGAAATTGAATTTCCTTTTAGAAAAGTAACCGGGGTTGCTGCGCATTTAGATGCCCATTCTTCGCAAAGGCAAAGGGCAGCTCAACTCAAAAGTATTCTTTCTTTTCTTGCAGAAGGGCGTCATCCTCTTGTTCTGGGGGGGGATTTGAACACATCAAGTTATAATGCAAGACATGCCTTATTTGCTTTTTTTGGTTTTTGGAATAAAGTTTTTCGAGGTGTAGATCATGTGATAGCAAACCATTATCCCTATCCCGATCGTTATTTTGATCGTTTTTTATTTAAAGTATTTAAGGATTATGGTTTTGACTATGAACATTTTAATGAAATAGGTCAGGGTACCCTTCATTATTCTATTGAAGACATAAAACAAAATCATTTAGTAAGGGAAGTGGTTCCAGAGTGGTGCCGGCGTGTGATGGAAGAAACTTTAAAACGACATGGTGGAAAATGTTCTTTGAAGCTCGATTGGTTTGCAGGAAAATGGGTTAAACCCGCGCATTCTGATTTGGGAGCGCTTTCGCCCAAAGTTTATCATAATCTTGTTTGTAAAAATGGAACTCCTATTTCGGATCATGATCCTATCTTAGTTGATATTGATATTTATTCTTAAACTATGATTATTCTAGTTTCAAATGATGATGGTGTGCATTCGGAAGGCATTAAAAAATTAGTCAAAGCCTTGAAAAAAATTCCTGCAGCACGTATTGTGGTGGCAGCACCTGACAGCGAAAAATCAGCGGCCTCACATGCCTTAACACTTCATCGCCCTCTTCGTGTCGAAAAATTATCTCCTGATGTTTATTCTATAAATGGCACTCCCACCGATGCCATTATGCTTGCAGTGTACAAGCTCCTTGATGAACGACCTGCCATGATTGTTTCAGGTATTAATCGGGGAGCTAATTTGGGTGAGGATGTTCATTATTCAGGAACCGTTTCTGCTGCTATGGAAGGAGCTATCATGGGGATTCCTGCCATTGCTGTTTCAGAGGTAGGTATGGGTGATTTTCGTTTTGATGTAGCTGCATCGTTTACAACAAAGCTTGTAAAAAAAGTTTTAAAACATAAACTCCCAAAAGGAGTTGTGCTTAATGTTAATGTTCCTAGTCTTCCTAAAGAAAAAATTCGCGGTGTTTTGTTTACTCAATTGGGTAAACATACTTATGGGGATGTGATTATCGAAAATGTAGATCCACGTGGCAAACCTTATTTTTGGATTGGTGGAGATCCCTTTCGTTTTGAAAATAAGGAAGGTACAGATTGCCAGGCTTATTTGGATCAAATGATTTCTATTACTCCCATTAAAGTTGATATGACTGATTTTAATTTTTTAAGAGAAATTAGAAAGTGGAAACTCACTCATGCGTGAAGCAAAATCCCTTGATTATTATGCTGTAGCTAGAAGACGTATGGTAGAAAGGCATCTGTTAGGACGGGATATTGTGGATAAACGTGTGATTGAAGCTCTTTTTTCTATTCCTCGTCATTTGTTTGTAGATGAAGCCCTGCAAAGCCAAGCCTATGGAGATTATCCCTTGGGTATTGGTGAGGGCCAAACTATTTCTCAGCCTTATATTGTTGCCAAAATGACCCAGAGCCTAAACTTAACTGGGAGTGAAAAAGTTTTGGAAATAGGAACTGGTTGTGGATATCAAACCGCAGTATTTTCTCTCTTAGCTAAACAGGTTTATACCATTGAGCGGATAAAAAATTTGGCTTTTAAGGCGAGACATCATTTAAAGGTTTTGAGACTTACTAATATTGTGCTTCGTATTGGTGATGGCAGTATGGGTTGGGAGGATATGGGACCTTTTGATGCCATTCTTGTTGCAGCGGCTTCTCCTGTAGTGCCCAAACCCTTGGTTGATCAATTAGCTGATGGGGGCAGATTAGTGATGCCAGTAGGAACAGAAGACGTACAAACTTTAGTAAGAATTTCAAAAAAAAATAATCAGGTAAAAGTAGAATCTTTAGGTGATTGTCGTTTTGTAAAATTAGTAGGAACTCATGGCTGGCACCGAAGAGATAGAACAAGAATATTTCCAAAGAGGTCTGTTATTGATGATTAATCAAGCTTTGTCATCCCCGCGAAGGCGGGGATCCATCTTCAGTAATTTGTTTCTAATGTCTTTGTGTTGTTTTTTTATATCTTCTTGTGCTGAGTTTTCTGATGTTTTAGGCGGGGAGGCTAAGTCTAGCAATTCTAACATAAAAAAAGAACGTCATTACATAGTGCATCAAGATGAAACCTTGAGTGAGATTGCCAGTCAATTTGATATTGAAGTGAATCAATTAGCCGATCGAAATAATATTACTGAGGCCGATCATTTAGAAGAAGGGCAAGTTATTATTATTCCTCAAAAAAAAGAAACACTTGATTATCGCCGGGATTTAAGAGCTAAAAAAGAAGATGCTTTGAAAGTGGAAGAAAATGCTCCCACAGAAACAGAAGACGAAAACCACATAACATTTCATTGGCCCGTTCGAGGAGAAATTATTTCTCCCTTTGGCCCACGACGAAATAGGGCACACGATGGCATTGACATTGGCGCTAAGATAGGGGTGCCAGTATATGCCGCAGCGAATGGTGAAGTGATTTTTGCTGGAAAGCTTAGGGCTTATGGAAATTTGGTTATTTTAAAACATCGCTCTCATTATTTTACGGCTTATGCGCATTTAAATGAAATTAAAACTAAGAAATGGAAAAAATTAACTCGTGGTGAATTATTAGGGACAGTAGGTAGAACGGGGAGGGCAACTGCCCCTCATCTGCATTTTGAGGTGAGACATAAAACCGGGCCTTTAGATCCTCTCAAGTTTTTACCTCCTAAAAATTAAGGTGACAACTATGGAAAAACTTAAAAAAATTATACGTGATGTTCCGGATTTTCCAAAACCCGGGATTATTTTTAAAGATATTACTCCTCTTTTAAAGGATCCTCAAAGTTTTCGTGACATCATTGATGCTTTTGCAGAACAATTTAAAAATAAGGGAATTCAAAAAATTGTAGGAATTGAATCACGGGGTTTTATGTTTGGCGCAGCTCTTGCTTATCAGTTGGGGATTGGATTTATTCCTGTAAGAAAAAAAGGAAAACTTCCTTGGAAGACTGTTTCACAATCTTACGATTTAGAATATGGAACTGATACAGTTGAAATGCATGCTGACGCTGTTGAGACAGGAGAGTGTGTACTGGTTGTTGATGATCTGTTAGCCACAGGGGGTACTGCAGAGGCTGTGAATCTTCTTTTGAAAAAACAAAAGGCCAAAGTTTTTGGTTTTGCTTTTGTGGTTGAGCTTGAATTTTTAAAAGGGCGTGAAAAATTAGTTCATCACAACATTTTGAGTTTAGTTAAGTTTTAATCCTCTTGGCCTCGTAGCTCAGACGGATAGAGCAGGGGACTCCTAAGCCCAAGGTCGGCAGTTCGACTCTGCCCGAGGCCACAATGATTTCAATTTTAAATTACACCTTAATTTTATCTTCTGTTTTTCCTCGTGTGGCCTTACTTTCCAGAAAACAAATAATGGCATTAGCCACATCAACTCCTGTACATTTTTCAATTCCTTCCAAACCTGGAGAAGAATTTACTTCTAAAACCATGGGGCCTTTTTTAGAACGAATGATATCTACTCCGGCAATGTTGAGTCCTAGGGCCCCTGCTGCAGAAATGGCTGCTTTTTCCTCGTGTGGAGTTAATTCTATTTTTTGAGAGCTCCCTCCTCGATGAAGATTAGAGCGAAATTCTCCAGGAGAAGCATGTCGTTCCATAGAGGCAATTATTTTTCCATCAAGAACAATCGTTCGAATATCTGTGCCTTGGGCTTCCTTGATGAATTGCTGAACCAAAATATGGGCATCCAGTTCACGAAAGGCTGAAATAACAGAATGAGCTGCTGATTTGGTTTCGGCTAAAACAACACCCAATCCTTGTGTGCCTTCGATAATTTTAATGAGGAGTGGCACCCCTCCAACGGTTTTAATGACCCCATCAATATCTTTGGTAGAATGGGCCACACCTGTAACAGGAAGCCCAATCCCTTTGCGACAAAGAAGTTGGAGAGCTCGTAACTTATCCCTAGAACGGGTAATGGCTTGGGATTCATTTGCTGGAAAAACTCCCATCATTTCAAATTGTCTCACAACGGCTGTGCCATAAAAAGAATGAGAAGCCCCAATACGTGGGATAATGGCATCAAAGTTGAGAGCATCACCAGAATAAATCACCATGGGATTGCTGGAGGTGATATTCATGTAACAACGCAGGTAATCAACAATACGTACCTCGTGTCCTCTCGCAAGGCTTGCTTCTCGCAGGCGGGAGGTGGAGTAGAGAGATGATTTTCGAGATAAAATACCAATTTTCATAATTTATTTTCCTTTAGTTTTTTGTAAATGATGTTTTTATCCAGAAGAAAAGATCGGTTAGGCAAAATAACAAAATCTTTTAAGGCCTGACGACCTAAAAGCATGCGAAAACCCATAATGTCGCGGTTAGTCAGGGTAATTTCGATTGGCCATGAGAGGCCATTGACAGCAAGAGTTGTTTGAATGACTGGTCTTGTTTCTTCATGGCCGCTCGAGCTACGGACATAACGAAATCCTAAGAAATGAGCTTCAGCTATTATTTTTTTTCGATTGTCTCTTTGAATAGGATAAATGACAAAGCGTACTTTTTTTTGTCCCTTTAACTTAAAAAAACTCACCTCTTCCGCATGAAGAACCGAAGAACGAGCCCCTGTATCTACTTTTACCTTGATTTTTTCTATTTCTAAGTCAGGAAGGGCTACCCACTCTCTCCAACCCATACCTCTTTTTTTCATAAAAATTCCCCTTCTTAAGGAAGGTAAACTAGCTGTAAGGGAAGGTCAAGAAACTAGGAGCACTGAAAAGATTTTTATCGACAGAAGCTTGATTCTCTTGATAATCCGTAAGGAGTCTTATGGACAAAGAGATTGCTAAGCAAAAAGATTGGTCTACCCTATCAGCTATTGATTATTACAATATTCACAATTGGGGTTCGGGTTATTTTACCGTGAATGAAAAAGGAAATCTGACAGTTCAGCCCTATGGTGAGACAGGTCCCCGCATTGATATCATGGATGTGGTGGATGAAATCCGGGATAAAAAATTAAGTTTTCCCTGTGTGGTTCGCTTTCAAGATATTTTGAGATCACGTGTTGAGCTTCTCATTCGTACTTTTGAAAAACATATTAAAGAAATGAATTATGGAGGAGCCTACTTTGGTGTTTATCCCATCAAGGTAAACCAAATGCGCGAAGTTGTAGAAGAAATTTTGGATGCGGGAGCCTTTGGACATCTGGGTTTAGAAGCAGGAAGTAAAGGGGAGCTTCTTTCTGTTTTAGCTTACAATACTGATTTAGAAGCTTTAACCATTTGTAATGGTTTTAAGGATGAAGAATATGTGCGTCTGGCTCTTTTAGGGCGAAAGCTAGATCGTAAGGTGATTGTTGTGATTGAAAAATTGAGTGAGCTTCCTGAACTTTTACGTCTTGCAGAAGAAATGAAAGTAGAACCTCATATTGGATTACGTGCCCGTTTATCAACGAAGGGAGCAGGAAAGTGGACATCCTCCAGTGGAGATTCAGCTAAGTTTGGATTAACTGTTCCAGAAATTATCCAGGCTACCGATCTTTTAAAATCTTTAGGTAAAATGGAATGTTTAAAACTTTTTCACTTCCATGCTGGTAGCCAATTAACAGATATGCGTGTGATCAAAGAAGCCATGAATGAAGGCGCTAGAATGTATGCCAAGCTTTGTAAGATGGGATTTCCTGTGGAATATTTTGATGTAGGTGGTGGGCTAGGGGTTGATTATGAAGGAGCTAATTCAACCTCTCAATCTTCCATGAACTATACCATGGATGAATATATTGCTGATTTAATCTACAATCTTCAGCAAATTTGTAAGGATGAAGAGGTTCCAGAGCCTCATATTGTTTCAGAATCTGGCCGTGCTGTTACAGCGCATCATTCTTGTATTATTATTCCTGTTTTTGGAAGTATCCAATTGGGGCATGACTATGCCGATATTTTAGGAAAATCAGACCACTCACAAATTGTAACTGAGATGCGAAAAATTTTTCAGAATCTTTCTGATGCCAATATTCAAGAAAGTTATCACGATGCCAATGCTAAAAAAGAAGATGCTCTTGCTGCTTTTCGTTTAGGTATTTTAGATTTAGAAGAGCGAGCAAAGGTTGAAGCTCTTTATTGGCAAATTTGTCGCAAAATTTTGGAATTGAGGGGTTCTAGAAAGAAAAAAGCAGCCAAGGAAACTTCACATTTAAAAGAACTTTTAGCTGATCAATACCTAGCTAATTTTTCTGTTTTTCAATCGGCACCTGACCATTGGGCTTTTGGCCAACTGTTTCCACTTGTTCCTCTTCATCGTTTAAATGAAAATCCTTCACGTCGTGGCACCTTGGTGGATATTACTTGTGATAGTGATGGAAAAATCGCCAAATTTATTGATGCGGTTGCTCCTAAAAATACCCTTTGGCTTCATGATTTAAAACCAGGGGAGCCTTACTATATTGGGCTTTTTATGTTGGGAGCTTATCAAGATATTATGGGGGACATGCATAATTTATTTGGAAGGGTGAATGAGGTTCATGTTTTTTGTGATGATGAAGATCCAGAAGATTTTTACTTAGAAGAAGTGATTCCTGGCGATAGCATATCGGATGTTTTGGTGAGACTTCAATACTTCCCGAGTGAATTAGCTAAATCAGTCAAACGAGCCATTGATGAAAAAATTAAAACAGGCGCCATCAAACCCAAGGAAGGGGTTACCCTTACCGATTTTTACGAGCAAATTTTAAAAAGTTATACTTACCTTGTACATCGCTAGATCATTTGTGATTAATGGCGTGTATGGGTGTTACCCGAGGAAAAAATGCAAATCGGACGCTATCTTATTGAGGGGCTTATTGGCAGTGGTGGAATGGCTGATGTTTATCAGGCTAAGCTTACCGGTGTTGAAGGTTTTGAAAAAAAAGTAGCCATCAAAAAAATTCTTTCTGCTTGGTCGGGTAATCAGGAATTTATTCGCATGCTTGTTGATGAGGCCAAAACCCTCGTTGGTTTAGCTCATGCCAATATTGTTTCTGTCTTTGAACTCAATTGTGAAAAGCAAGTTTACTTTATGGTTTTAGAGTTTGTGGATGGAATTAATCTTAAAAAACTTATGACCAAGCTTCCTTCTCACGAACTTTTGCCAGTGGGGGTTATTCATTTTATTTTTGATTCAGTTTTGGCAGGACTTGATTACGCTCATGGACACTTAAGCAATAGTGGTGCTACTCCTATCATTCATCGCGATATTTCTCCCCATAACATTTTAGTGAGTACACAAGGAGATATTAAGATTTCTGATTTTGGCATTGCTAAAGTTTTGGGACGCACCCAGGAAACAGCTTCCCATACCTTAAAAGGGAAATTTTCCTACATGGCACCAGAGCAAGCCAAGGGAGGAAATGTTGATCCCAGAACAGATCTTTATACCTGTGGCCTTGTTTTGTTTGAACTGCTTGCGGGCCAGAAGTGCTTTGAAGGAGATCAGGATCTTTTAGTTTTAGAAAAAGCAAGAAAATGTAAAATTCCCTGGGAGATTTTGCCTGGTAATTTAAGCAGCCTCGAGAGACAATTGTTGCAGAAAGCTCTTCATCCTCATTTGAAAGATAGGTTTCAAACAGCACAAGAAATGAGACTTGCTTTAGAAGAATGCTGGGGAAGGGTAAGGGAGACAGAAGCAAGAGAAGTTCTTTCTTCCCTGGTTTGTCACAGTATTACTTCACAGGAGGTTGTTCCATTAAAGGTGACTAAAAAATTTCGTGTTGTGCCTAGTGTTGTTACTAAAATTTGGGACAAAACGATGTTTTACACTGCAAATGTTTCTAAGCCCGATCGCTTGCTGATTAAAACTTCTTCCATGGTTTTATTAAGCATTTTATTTTTCATTTCTGCTAGTTTTGTTTTTAGTAGCCATAATCCAGAAGTGAAGCCTCTGGTACAGAATTCAGAAATCATTCACTTAAGAACCATTTCTAAAACTCATACTGTGGTTCCTAGTGAGGTTTATGAAGCAAAAGTTGAAGAAGAACAAATTGAAGAAATAAAAGTTGAATCTCTCCCCATGTCTTCTCCAATTCTTTCAGATGCTGGACGTTTAACGGTGACGGCCATCCCCTGGGGAAAGGTAAGTGTATCTGGGATTGGGAAAAATTTAGAAACTCCATTAACCAAAGCAAGTCTGCCTGTTGGTAAATATGGGGTATCTGTTTTTTATGCTCCCAAAAAAATTGAGGTTTCTCAAATGGTTCACATTGCAAGCCAATCCACTATGCATTGTCAGGTTAATTTTAAAAAAGAGGCCAAGTTATTTTGTACAGCCCATGAAAATTAAATTTTTTCTCAAAATATGTTTTCTTTTTTTTCTTGTTGCTTGTGGCGGGGTTAATGCAGATTCTTTTTTAAAAGGGGTGCATCGATTTAAACTTGATAATGGAATTACTGTTCTCATTGTTTCCAGAGGGGAGGCTCCTGTTTTTTCAGCCTTTACCCGAATTAAGGTAGGAAATATTGAGGAATCTCCTCATGCTACCGGTTTGGCTCATTTTTTTGAACACATGGCCTTTAAAGGCACCCCCACTATTGGCACAAAAAATTATCAACTCGAAAAAGGGCTTTTGGAAGAAATACATGAGTTAGGGACTAAAATTGTTCTTTTAAAAAAGAGAGGTATGCAAGATAAAGATTTAAAATCCTATCAAGAACAATTTAAAACCTTAGAGGAAGAATATAAAAAGTTTATCATCCCTAATGAATTTGTGCGCGTGCTTCAAAGGCATGGTGGGGCTGATTTGAATGCAAACACTTCGAATGATTTTACCAACTACTATGTTTCTCTTCCTTCCAATCGATTGGAAATGTGGGCTTACATGGAAAGCGAACGGTTGCTTAATCCTGTGTATCGTGAATTTTATAAAGAAAGAGAAGTAGTGGCTGAAGAAAGACGGATGCGTTACGAAAATAGCCCCGACGGGCAGATTTATGAGGCTTTTGTTTCAGAAGCTTTTCAAACCAGTCCTTATAAAAATAATGTAATTGGCAAACCAGAGCATATTGCTAACTATACTTACGAGCAGGCCAGAGCTTTTCATGATCGTTATTATATTCCTTCTCGCATGGTTATTAGTTTGGTTGGTGACTTAGATGTAAAAAAAACCCTTGAGGTTGTAAAACATTATTTTGAAAAATTACCTACCAGGCCTGATAGTATAACCCAAATTTTACCTGAATCTTTAGAGGGGTTTCCAAAGTCTAAAACAATTCGGGGGCAGGGAGGAGCTAGGATGTATGTTGGTTTTTATCGTCCAGCTTATCCCCATGTTGATGATAAAGTTTTTGATGTATTAGATACCTTGCTTTGTCAGGGCAGAACTTCGCGTCTTTATGCCAGTTTGGTTTTGGAACAAAAATTAGCGAGTCAAGTTGGATGTGATGCTTCTCTCCCTGGAACCAGGTTAGATGGGTTATTTACCATTTATGCCCAACCGCTTCCTCCCCATACGAATCAGGATTTATTTCAAGGTATCTTAGAGGAACTTCATAAATTAAAAACAGAATTAGTTACGTCTGCTGAATTAGAGAAGGTTAAAAACAATGTAGATGCTCATCGTGTTTGGGCCATGAAATCTAATATGGGTTTAGCTTCAACCTTGAGTTTTTATGAAAGCTTAACTGGTAATTGGAATAATTTAAATACATTGATTGATGAAATAAAAAAAATACAGGCCGAAGATATTCAAGCGGTGGCCAAACACTATTTTATTTCTGAGAGACAAGTAACTGCTTTTTTTGAACCACAGATGGAAACCAAGTGAAAAAAATTATTCTTACTTTCATTTTAGTTTTTTCTTTTATAGGATTGGTACTTTCTGACCCTTTCTTGGATCAATTTGATCAATTAAATGTTCCTGAAATTAAAATGCCTGAGATTTCCAAGGAGGTTTTACCCAATGGGCTTAAGTTTTACTACCTTCCAAACCAGGAGCTTCCTGTTTTTGAAATGCAGGCCTTAATTGAGGTTGGTTCTATTGATGAATCCGTAGAGAAAAAAGGATTAGCTGCTGTCATGATGGAACTTCTTCGTACCGGAGGGAGTTTGCACACCTCTTCGAAAGAAATAGACCAAACCTTAGAGCAGTATGCCATGATGGTAAGTAGTGAAACCCATGCAGAATTTTCTGTTTTTAAAATTCGTTCTTTAGCCAAAGATGCCCCACTGGCCATTAAATTATTTTTTGAATTATTCACAGAACCTGCTTTTGATGAGGCGAGGTTAAATACCATTAAACAAGCCATGACTGATGAAATTTTGAGGCGTAATGAAACACCAAGTGATGTGGCCGGGAGAGAATATCGTCAGGTTCTTTTTGGAAATGAAAGTGTTTGGGCCAGACTCCCTGGTTTAAAAACCACTTCTCAAATAACACGTGATGATGTGGTCCAATTTTATAAAAACTATGTGGGGCCTCAAAAAATATGGTTGGCTGTTTCTTCCCAGATTTCCAAAGCTCAAATTTTAAAAACAATTTCTGAGTATTCATTTTCCTGGAAAAATTCTACGATAGATCGAACCAAGCCCGCACCTGTTGTCAAAGAATGGAAGCCTGGGCTTTATGTTGTTCCACAAAAAAATACTCAATCAGCTCTTACCTTGGGGCATTTTGGGGATACGCGCCAAAACCCAGATAAATATGCCCTTATTCTTGCTAACTATATTTTGGGAGGGACAACTTTTGGAGGAAGATTAGGTTCGCGTATTCGTGTTGAGTTGGGTTTGGCTTATGGAGCCTATTCAGCTTATGCGCTCACAACAGATGTGGGTGCATTTGAAATGAATATTAGTACTCAGAGTCAAACTACTGCTCAAGCCCTTAGCGAGGCTCAAAGTGTTTTTAAAAATCTCGTGACACAAAATTATCCAACCGACAGGGAAATTTTAGATGCTAAAAAAGCCATTTTAACACGTCTTATTTTTGAATTAAGCGATCCTTTTGAGATTGTAGAGTCCCAGGTTTATTATGATTACTATGGGTATCCACCCAATTATCTTTCTGTTTACCAAAAGAAAATGTTAGCTGTAGGAAAGGGCGATATTGAAAGAGTTTTACAAAATTATTTTTTCCCCGATCGCTTAGTGATGGTTGTAGTGGGCGATCCCGAAAAGATGGGGGATCTTTCTAAAATTGGAGGGGCCATTCATACGCTCCCCTTAGATTTAGATTAATATGCTTAAAAAAATTGTTGTTTTAAAACTAAAAGAAACTTTAAATGTTTTAGGTTTTTCTTCTTCTTCTTCTTGGGAAGTGAGTATCCCTGTAAAACCAGAGCATGGTGATTTTGCCAGCAATGTGGCTTTAGTTTTAGCTAAGGCTCAAAAAATGAATCCACGAGAAATGGCTCAAAAAATTGTAGATGGTTTGGGTTCTTCTGATGTGTTTGAATCCATTACCATTGCAGGTCCTGGTTTCATTAATTTCAAACTAACCCCCAAAGCCCTTATAGAAGCTCTTCAGGTCATTGCTCATGAAAAAAAACAATATGGTATTTGCAAAGATTATCAAGGCAAGAAGGTGTTAGTTGAGTTTGTGAGTGCTAATCCCACGGGGCCGCTTCATATTGGGCATGGCCGCAATGCTGTTGTGGGAGATACTCTTTCCAGATTAATGCAAGCTGTTGGTTATGAAGCAAAACGTGAATACTACATTAACGATGGTGGTATTCAAATGATGACTTTAGGAAAATCGGTTTATCTGAGAATGCAGGAATTGCAGGGAGAAAAGATTATTTTTCCTGAAAATGCCTATCAGGGAGAATACATTACCGATTTGGCCAAAGATTTATTAAAAAATAATTTTAATCCAAAAGCCAAAGAAGAAAGCGATACCATTTGCGAATTAGGCCGTATTGCAGGTGATCGTATTTTAGAAGAAATTAAAGATCAAATGACTCAGGCTGGGGTTTTACCCTTTGATACTTATTTTATGGAATCTAGCTTGTATCAATCGGGCGAGGTCCAAAAAATCTTGGAAGAATTAAAAACCAAAGGATTTACCTATGAAAACGAAGGAGCTCTGTGGCTTAAGTCCACGCAATTTGGTGATGATAAAGATAGGGTTTTAATTAAGTCTGATGGGAGTAATACTTATTTAACCCCCGATATTGCTTATCATCAAAATAAATATGCTCGTGGCTATGATCGCATGATTAATATTTGGGGGGCAGATCATGCAGGGTATGCCCCTAGACTTAAATCAGCTCTCAAAGTTTTAGGCCTTGATGAAAGTAAACTTTCTATTCTTTTAATTCAAATGGTGAGCCTGGTGCGTGACGGTGAACAAATTGCCATGTCTACCCGAAGGGCCCAATATGAAACTCTCGAAAATGTAATTGGTGAAGTAGGACGAGATGTGGCTCGTTATTTTTTTATGATGCGCTCTTTTAATGCCCAGCTTGATTTTGATTTAGAACTTGCAAAAAAACAAACCAGTGAAAATCCTGTTTATTATATTCAATATGCTCACGCCAGAATTTCAAGTATTTTTGCCAAGGCAATCGAGGAGGGGATTTTTCCACAAAATCCTTTTTTATACCAAAAAGAATATGTTTCTTTTTTGCAATGTCCTGAAGAATTAAGTTTGGCTCGTACTCTTTTAAATTATCCAGCCACGATCAAATTGGCAGCAGAGGATTTGGCCCCCCATCGTGTGGCTTATTATCTTTTGGAATTAGCGAGGAGCTTTCAATCTTACTATGATAGGGCCAGAAATGATTCGAGTTATCGAATTTTAACGGGAGATAAAAATTTAATTGCTGCTCGTTTGTTTTTTCTTTCCTGCCTCAAACAAGTATTACAAAATGGGTTAGAAATTTTAGGCATTGGGGCGCCTGAACGCATGTGATGAAAGATCAATACCCACTCAAATTAACTTTTGGACAAACCCTTTTTGGGATTTTGTGTTTAACCCTTTTAGGCTTTGCTCTTTTTTACTTAGGAGCTCGTTTTGGGCCCGAACTTCTCTGGGGATTAAATCTCGATCGTTTTCGAGAAAATCCATTACTCCCAACAACCCTTTCTGACAACGAACTTGAAGCATTACTTAAAGAAGAATCAAATAAGAATATGATATTTAATAAGTATTTAGAAAGTGATACTGGGGTAATTTTTCGAAGTGGAATACCAGATCAGGTGGAGGAGATCCATGAAGATGTGGTGTCTAAGCCCGTAGAAAAAACGCATGTGATACTTCCTTCAAAACCTTCTGAAAAACCTCTTGAAGCAGTTCTTTCGGAAGTTCTTCAAAAGCCGCAACCTGCTCCTGTGAAAGTTTTGGATCAAAATCAAAAAGGAAATTTTATGCAGCTGGGAAGTTTTTTTTCAGAGGAAGAAGCCACTCGTTTTGCAGGTAAGTTAGCAAAGCAAGGTATTCCTGCTCATGCAGACAATTTAATGCAAAATGGAGGAAAATATTATCTTAACCTGGGGCCTTTTCTAGATGAAGAAAGTATGCACCAAGCTAAAAAACAAATTAAACAAGATTATGGAATGAATGCCACCGCTCCCGGGTTTTAAAAATATGTTGACGCTATATATATAGTCATATAATGTCATTATATGGCTCGGAAAAAAATTTCAACGACCATTTACATTACAGAAGAACAAAATGAGCTTTTAAAAAAGCTCAACGACAAAACCAAGGTTCCGGTGGCGGAATATATTAGGCAGGGTATCGATTTAATTTTGGAGCAACACAAAAAAGAATTACCGGGCCAATTATCCCTCATTGATACCCAGCATGACGAGTAAGCTATCTTGACCCCATCTCAATCTCAACGAAGAAATTTTTGCATCATTGCCCATATTGATCATGGCAAGTCTACCTTGGCCGATCGTATTATCGAAAAAACGGGAGCACTTGAAGCTCGCCAAATGAAAGAACAGTTTCTAGACTCGATGGACTTAGAGCGTGAAAGAGGGATTACGATTAAGGCCTCATCAGTGAGACTTCACTATCAAGCCAAAGATGGGCTTCAATATGAATTCAATCTTATTGATACCCCAGGGCATGTTGATTTTCAGTATGAGGTCTCACGTAGTCTTTTTGCTTGTGAAGGGGCCTTAGTTGTTGTGGATGCGGCCCAAGGAGTTCAAGCACAAACCCTCTCTAATGTTTACTTGGCCATGGATCAAAACTTAGAGATGATTCCCGTTCTTAACAAAGTTGATCTGCCTAATGCCGATCCAGAAAGAGTTAAAAAACAAATTGAAGATATTGTTGGGCTTCCCACAGATCATGCAGTGCTGGCTTCAGCTAAAACAGGCTTGGGTGTCGAAGAAATTCTAGAAGCCATTGTAAAATATATTCCACCTCCGCAAGGAAAAAGTGACGCGCCACTTCAAGCCCTGGTTTTTGATAGCTGGTTTGATTCTTACCAGGGAGCTGTGGTGTTGGTAAGAGTTGCGGAAGGGAGAATAGAAGTGGGACAAAAGATTCTTCTCATGTCTACGGGTAAGGAACACGAAGTTATTAAACTAGGGGCTTATACTCCGCAGGTGGAATTTTTTGATAGTTTAGAAACAGGTGAAGTGGGAATTATTATAGCGGGTATCAAGGAAATTCGAGATGCCAAAATTGGAGACACTATCACAGGTGCAGAAAACCCAGCTTCTAAAATGCTTCCTGGATTTCGTGAAATGAAATCTATGGTGTTTTGTGGCATTTATCCCATCGAATCAAATCAATATGAAGTTTTAAAAGATTCCTTAGAAAAGTTGCGCCTCAACGATTCTGCTTTTCGTTTTGAACCTGAAACCTCAGTAGCCTTGGGTTTTGGTTTTCGTTGTGGTTTCTTGGGGCTTTTACATATGGAAATTGTGCAAGAAAGACTAGAGCGTGAGTATGATTTAAGACTTATTTCTACAAGCCCTACGGTTGTTTATCGGGTGTATCTTACTAGTGGCAAAATGGTTGAAGTAGATAACCCAAGCAAAATGCCTTCTTTTGCCAATATCGAACGTTTAGAAGAACCCTACATCGAGGTTATTATTCATGTGCCAACAGAATATGTTGGAGTTGTGATTGGTCTTTGTGAACAAAAAAGGGGAACTCAAAAAAAAATCGATTACATTACGGTTGATCGTGTGGTGATCCATTATGAATTACCTTTTCCTGAAATGATGTTTGATTTTTATGATAAACTTAAATCAATTACCAAGGGCTATGCCTCGGTAGATTATGAACTCATTGGTTTTAAACCTTCAGACTTAGTGAAACTGAATATTTTGATTAACGATGAAGTGGTTGATGCTCTTTCTATTATTGTTCACCGCGAAACTTCTTATTATCGTGGACGAGAACTCACTAAAAAATTAAGAGAAATTATTCCCAGGCAACAATATGAAGTGGCTATTCAGGCAGCTATTGGGAGTAAAATTATTGCCAGAGAAACAGTAAAAGCATTAAGAAAAGATGTGATTGCAAAATGTTATGGAGGCGATATTACGAGAAAAAGAAAACTGTTAGAAAAACAAAAAGAAGGTAAAAAAAGAATGAAGCAAATAGGGCATGTGGAGATTCCACAAGAGGCTTTTTTAGCTGTTCTTAAAATAGATTAGGAGATTGCATGGATTATATTCCGGATGAACCCAGAAAAACTGAACCCCTCATTCCTACAAAGAAAAAAGGTTTGGTGAGAGAATATGGTGAAGCACTTTTTTGGGCCATACTTTTTGCGTTTTTAATCCGGTCTTTTTTAGTTGAGCCTTATAAAATTCCATCCAAATCCATGGTGCCTACTCTTTTGGTTGGGGATCATATTTTTGTTAATAAATTTATTTATGGTTTAAGAGTTCCTGGAACGAAAAAGTGGATTAAAAAATTTGCAGATCCCAAAAGAGGCGATATCATCGTTTTCATTTATCCAGAAAATGAATCTCTCGATTTTATTAAACGTGTGGTGGGATTACCCGGGGATCATATTCGTTTAGTAAACGGAATTTTAATCATCAATGATCGCGAAGTTAAAAATTCAGATGTTATCCTTACGGGTCTTGATCCCAAAGATGATCGAAGATTAACTGTTTCAGAACAAAATTTATTAACCAGCCCCTATCTTCTTAAAAAACTTCCCTATTATCGGGGATATGAAAACTATCAAATCAAAACAGAAGATATAATGGGAATCAACCACCTGATGCAAAATAGTAAAATTATGCCTAATGCTACCGACCATGATCTGATTGTTCCTCCCAATAGTTATTTTGTGATGGGAGATAATAGAGATCAAAGCGCCGATAGTAGGGTATGGGGTTTTGTGCCTCGCGAGAATTTAAAAGGAAAGGCCTTAGTTATTTGGTTTTCTCTCGATTCAGACCGTGGGGGAGTGCGCTGGAAACGATTTGGACACAAGAT
>Ga0155274_117_pt1 | contig 23505 bp, 20 predicted proteins | sample RifCSPhighO2_02_FD_106242 | JGI IMG/M metagenome (GOLD analysis project Ga0155274, IMG submission 106242) | Deltaproteobacteria bacterium RIFCSPHIGHO2_02_FULL_40_28 | reverse complement strand
GACAAAGTCCACAAACAAGCCGGATGTATGACAGCAAACCAAACCATTCCTATTCAAAAACTTTCCTCTTGCAAACGGGCGGGTCCATGTATGACAGATGTTTGTTGGTCGCCCGCGATGACAATTATATCTAAAGCTCTACTCAGTTTAACAATACTTTCACAAATTCCAAGTGATTGTTTTCTTGATGTCTGAAGAAATTATCATTATTCTGTTTTTCTTGTACCATTTTTTGATGCAAGACATGGAGAGGTGGCCGAGTTGGCTTAAGGCGGCGGTTTGCTAAACCGTTGTAGGGTCAAAAGCTCTACCGGGGGTTCGAATCCCCCCCTCTCCGCCAAAATAAAAATGGAGCTTTGGCTCCGTTTTTATTTTGAGGTTTGCGGGGATGAGAACCGTCCGCCAAAGGCGGACTTGTTCCGACCGAGGCGAGTGTCATCCGTAGGATGACCACCGAGGAAGTACCCGAAGGCGAGAGCCGAAGGGTAGAATCCCCCCCTCTCCGCCAGATAGGTATGTTCTGGGCATTTTCAAACATAACGCACCTCGTCATAAACCCTTAATTTTAATTTCCCACAACTTTATCTAAAACTTGCCGATAATTAGGAGGCAAAAGGGATAATTCGGCCAAAAAGGCCAATAATCTCAAATGCAAGGAAAGAAAAGAAGAGGTAGCTATGTCCGGCATCGACGATTTAAGGTCCATTCTCATTAACAACACCACACCTCCCACTTACGGAGCAATTGCTACCTTTGTTTACGAAGATCCTGTTATCCCCGATGCCAAGGTGTATGAAGTTTGGGACAAGTACCAAAGCCTTCTTGATTCAACCCCCGATACTGCAAAAAGAATTATAGCAGCCAATCAGGCTTTAAGCCTTTTAAGTAGCGGAACTACCCGCATAGCTCAACGCACGGTTACCCCAGCTGCTCCAGATCCAACATATGTTGCAACTGATTTAGAAGATTTAAAAGCCATTCTCACTTCTGATAAGCCTACTCAAGAGAGTATCAATGCATTTAAAAACAATACAACAAGCATTCCTAATGAACAAGTTGATGCTGTTTGGGCCAGGTATCAAGAAATTTTAACAGGAAAAACTAATCCAACTTTTGATGAACGCACAGCCGCTGCAGACAATGCCTGTCGTATTTTAACAGGCTCCCCTTCAGGCCAAGCCAAAAAAGCTGCAGTAGCTGTTGTTTATTATCAAGGTGTTCTTAATATAGTGAGGCCTATCTGGGGAACCATTGATTATGCTACAGGAGCCGCTCCTCCAAGTACAGGAGGCTTATTACTCATTGCTCTTCCAGCCCTCCCCCTTCCTCCTGGATCAGCCCAAATTTTAATGCCCAGTGTAGAAAAATTGAGCGAACAAGATCGAAGAGCAGCCATTGCAATGAATCGAACAGGACAAGTTTTATCGACTGGCTCTAACTTAGTATATGCTTTTGGCTCACGTCCTGTTTCTGGCGTATCCGGAGATGATTCGAGAACAACAGATGTTGATGGAAACACCTCAACCGAAAAAGTGGATCTTTATGAAGGTTATATTTCTGAAATGATGTCCATGGGAAACCAAGCTAATTTGGGCCATACCCTTTTACTCCTCTATGTTCCCAATCCAAACGCCCCCGTTGCTAATGGACTAGAAATGACAGCCGATGCCGCTCACATGGGAGCCCTCTACTTTGTGAGAACCGCAGGAAATGATGAACATCCAAGCCCTGGGGTTACCATGCAAACCAATGTTGAAACAGATTTAACCAATAGTCTTATTTCTGCAGCGGCAGAAGAAGAAGGTGAAGATATTGGAGCTAGCCAAAGTTTAAATGTTCTTTTTCCAGGAGTATCTAGCGAAGTGATTGATCATGGAGCCAGAACTGCCATGATTCCTCTCCGTATCGATCTTCAAACCAATGCTAACGAATTTGGCACAGGTGGATCGGTAATGGGTGTGATTGCTAATGGAACTCTTTATCTTTTAGGAACCTGGGCTCCCTGGGCTAACTACGATGAACAAGATCATCAAGATGCTAACGCCTTAGCAGACAATGGACGCTTAACACGTCGTGGAGAATTAGCTATTTGGGATGGAGTAGACGTTGGTGCTACAACAGCCATTGCTTTTATTGCCAATGGAGAATCCGAATGGATGAATGGCCTTGCCATCACTGACGAACGTTTTCAAGATGCTGTTACTGCTTATTACCCAAGACTTCAAGGCCCTGTTTCTAATCAGGCTATTATAGGAAGTGAAGAAGTGTTGGGAACCGATCCCATGGAATTAGGTAATGGAATTATTATTTTCTACCAACATACTAAAGATGCAAGTCAGGCCATTACAGCAGGTCTTAGAGACGGAAGAGATCCAAAAGATCCCAGACGTTGGCCAGATTACTGGGTAAACACAGGAATTGATGTAATTAATATTGCAGCCTCTGGTATTTATACGGGCACTAACTCCGATCAATTAGAAGATGGAACCAAATCACAAATCATTGCTACTTCAATCACCAGTGCACTTTTAAGACAGGGCCTTTATTGGCTTACCTACGGTATTGCAAAAACTTATTTTGAAAATAATGCCGTTGCTGAAAATTCTGTACTTAAACACATGGATATTGGCTTAGGTCTTACTCCTGATGGTCAAGGCATGACAGCATCGGTTACTCTCCCACTTGGAATGCCTCAACCTCGTGCTGATAATAGCCCACGAGCCCAATTAGCTCGTGCCCAAGCTAGCTTACAGGGCATGGCCATCGAGGCTCAAAGAATTTCAGGTATGCTTGAAGGAGATGCTCCCCTACCTGAAGGTACCACTTTAGAATATCTTCAACATCGAGTAGCTGAGTTAGCTGTGGCCATTCCAGGAGTTCAAAGAGATATGGCTGCATTACAAGCATCTGTTCTCCAGGAAACCCTTGATTATCTAGGAACTCCTGGAAATCGCAATGTGGCCTTTAATGGATCAAAATTCCATGAAGAAATTCTTCAAGTAGCTGCTCTTCAAAAATTAGATGAAGAAAAAACTGCTTTAAGAGCTGGGGAAGCAAATCCCGAAGCAGAAACCCGCTTGGCAGAAATTGCTCAGTTAAGACAAGATTTAGATGGCGATAATGTCCTTGCTACTTACGAAGCCATTACCGGCGATAAGGGTGCTAGATTCTCCATAGGACGTGCTGTAGCAAGCTTTGAGCAAGCTGTTCGAGCTGAACAAGAGCACTACTTGGCCCAAGCTAGTTACCAAGAACAAGTGGTGGCTTATCGAACCGAAGCTTTAAAAGCAATTCTGGGATAAAACTTAATCATTGCCATGGAGCAGGGGGAGTATTTCTTTCGTCCCTGCGGAACTCCTCGCCTTGAAGGCTCGTCAAACAGTCCTCGCTCCTCAAGAAACACTCCCCCTGCTCCCCACTATATCTCTTCTTACGCATAGCGTTAATTCAAGCTAGGTAACTCCTAGAAAACACGCAACTTTTTCAAAATTTACCCGAGAATTAAGATGGAGCCATGAAAGCTTTTTTTTCCATTCTATTCTCTCCTATTTTGAGGGGATTTTTTTCTCTCCTGATGATTTTTTTTCTCATCAATTGCGGAGCTCATTTTGAAGATAAAAATGGAGCTATCGATTTTGATGATGATCCCATTTCATTTGATGATGGAAATAACGAAAACCCTACCAATGATGGTACCGCATATGATCCAGGCGAAGAAGATTGCACCACCTTTGGCACTATAAGCATTTCTCCTTCTACCATCGATTTTGGTGTTAACGAAATTGCTGCGGTAGAATGCCAAAGCATCACAGTTGGTTCTTGCCTTAAATTTTCAGCAGAACTTTCTGGTTCTTCATCCACTGAATTTAATCTCACCAATGCAGAAGGAACAGCAGTTGATGGAAGACTTTCTAACCAAGAAAATTCAGCACAAGTGTGTTATCAACGAACAGCTGTTGGTACCCACAAGGGACAAGTAAATGTTGTTATTGATAACGGCGCCAGTATTTACGCTTCAGTCATTACTTTAGATGGAACAACTACCCCGTCTCTTTTTAACATCACACAACCACTAGAGGGCCAACTTGTTTGGGAATATGATGGCATCAGTTCTTACAGCAGCGTCGACAAAGCTTTTGTACTTCCTACAAGTGGTACTATCAATAGCGAGCTAGCCAGCATTATTACTTCGTACGATGTAACCATCACCATTGGTTCTCAAACACAAACTCTCGATGCTTCCTCATATACTTTTGCATCAACATTAAATGTTCCTGAAGACCCAGCTGTGTATCCAGTAACGTATAGCATTCCTACAACTCATGGCACTCTCTCTAAAGTAGTGAATGTCATTCGCTACTATCGCCCAGAGGCAACACTAGAAATACACGATACAAACGGTGCCCGTGTGAATTCTACAGAAACAGATGTTGCCAATCAAACCGATGCAGCAACTCACACTTTAGGAATCATTGTGGATAATCTGGATGTGTCTGGGCCTTCTGATTCCTCCCCTCTTGAAATATCGGTTACCATTACCAAGGAAGACGGCACCATTTTACAATATTCTGGATCCTCAGGTTGGCTTACCCAAGACACAGCGGTTGATCCCATTTCTTACTACTTGGGTTTAAATACCGATTCAAGTGAAGGTGAGAATGGCCGATGCGCTGATGATTTTGACAATATTGATTTTACTTACTGTGTTGAAATGCCTACCACAGCCGATTTAGGCAAGGGCACCAACATCATTCAAGCCACCCTCTGTAATGATTTTACAGAAAAAGAAGGTGTGTGTGTTACTGCCGAAACCAGCATGATTGTTGATAACGATCTCCCTCAAGTAACTCTTAGCTCACCCATTGAGAACCAAGTGTTTGGTGAAGAAACAACAATTACTCTCACAGGTACTGTTGAAAATTTTGTGATGACAGAAACCAGTACTGATGAAAACGGCAATACCACTGAAGAATGTTTAGTAAAAATGTGGCTTAATACTTCAACTGATCGTGATCCCATTTCTCTTTGCGATTATCTCACCATCATTAAAACCCAGGATGATAATGAAGCCCATGGTAACCAAGGTAATCTTCGTAAGGCGAGTTTTAGCTATCCCATAGATCCAACTCATACTGATAGCTTGGGCTACAATAAATTAACCCGCTTTACTAACCTTCTCCACTTTAAGGTACAAGATAACTCAAATCATGTAACTTATTTAACCACGAGTATTCAGCGAGGGGTGGTTAAAAAATCAAGTTTTCAAGCCCTGGCCTCAAAAACCAAGAAAGGTTATTCACGCAATGCAGATATAACCAGTGCAACCATGGGTACTGTAGCCAGTAATGGCACAACCACCGATACTCCCTTAATGCTCACCATTGGCGAAGGAACTTTTAATGGTTCCAATCAATCCACCAAAACCATGGTGGCTGTTACCGAAAAATTTTTAAGTGATAACCTGGAAATCAAAGACGTTATTACGGGCGGAGCCATGGGAGAAGATGAAAATGGCAATCCTCAAGTGGTTGCCAATTCTCATGGAACAGCCATGGAAAAAGTACGGGCTTTAATTGAACTTAATTTATGCAATGCCAATCCCAATTACGATAAAGAAATTTGTGACACCTACAAAAATCTTTACAATGAAGAAGGTGGCAACAATGTTATTTTCTTCCCGCCTGATTATCTGGCAGATTCGTGCGGAAATGTTCAAACTGTGGCTGTTATTTTTTATGATCAACTTCAATACGTAGCAGAAGATTATGTTTCTCCCGAACACATTTATGGCAAACACAATTATGATGAATGTGATGTGTACGAACAATGGGATTGTCCACTAGGAGAATGGCCTCGTGAAATTGCAGGGACCAATCTTAATTTTAACGATACCTCAAGTGGTATTTGGAAAATTAATAATCTCAATTTTAAAAGCCAAAGTTCTTCAGGAAAAAGTGGTCACTTTATCGATGTTGACGTAAGCCTTGAAGGACAAGATGGCGGACCTGCCCTTTGGTCTCATGGAGTGGCCTATAATTTATCTACCGGTGGAAGTTCGGGACAAAACGAAGCAGGTCTTGATCAAGCCAACCTAGAAGATCCCATCATTCCTGTTATCTTTAATATTGGCCGTTTAAAAATTAAACTTGAAGATGCAGTAGAAGTAAAAAAGATTCAATTAAATGATGATGGAAGCGAACCCTATTGCAAAGATGGAGTTCAAGTTTCCTCTTATAGTTCTGGTGCCAAGCCCTGTGATTGGGATTGCCAAGGCGGAAGCTGTTCCAACAAAGTTATTATTGATTCAGATCAAATCCAAATTAAATCAGAAGGCAACGATATTGAAATTAAAGCCTATCAAGACTGTGCCAGGCTTTATCGCAGCCTTTATGGCAGTGAAGTTAAACTTCCCTATGGCTGCTCTGATACAGGCGAAATAGAAGCAGTGCTTGTGGAATTAAACACCAAGTATGGTTATGATTTTTGGGTAGCCAGTGATTATGGAAATAACAAGGCCCTTTTAGAATTAATTAAAGAAGTTCTTTTGGGTGTTTTTAAAAATACGGTTGGTTGTATTAATAACCAGGCCATTAACCCCATTATTGATCCCGTGGCTTTTCCCTATCACTTTTCTGTATCAGAAGATGCGCGCATTAATAGCTTAACCATGGCCGTTGATAAAACTGATGACGGGGTAACTCTTGCGCTAGAAGAAGATGCTGTTAATCCAATCTTTAGTTTTACTGCCGATCTTAAAAATGCCGATCTCTTAATTGAAGACGGTTCTGCACGCGTTAAATTACCATCATCCTTGGGAGCTAGTAATGCCAGAGATCTTTCCACAAAAGAAAACAAAGAAGAAACTCGCGATGCTGGTTTTATGTCACGAGGAAGTACAAGTGATACTACTTTTGAAGACAGTTATCCCTTGGCAGAGGTTACTGATCTTCCTTATTTTGCTTTTTCTTTAGGTCTTGAAGAATTTTTAAACGCTGCTACTCACGTGATGTTTGCCAAGGGCTTATCGAGTTTAGCTGATCTCTTAAGTTTAGACGAACTCGAATTTCCCACTCTTGATAAAGCAACTTTTAACAAGGTAATTGCAGGGCGTTTTGGAATTTGTGGTAATTTAGATGTAGCCAGCACCGATTTGGCTCCTTCATTACTCTTTTCAGATTTTTCTTATCTTTTTACTTCAAATGCAACTTCACTTGATATTGGGGTCAATCGTTTTGAGCCTCCAACCATTGCAGTTCTTCCCATAGATGGCGATCCTGATGCAGCTCTTTTAGAAGTGGGGCTTTCCAACATTCAAATTGATGTTAAGAGTTTAAATGAAATTGAAACCAACCAATATCAAATTGGTGACAAGGTATTTACTGTTCGTCTTGATATGACTTTAAAAGTAGTGCTTAAATATATTCGTGATTCACGCCGCTTGGAAGTATACATCCTCCCCTACTCTGAAACACCCATTTATCTCAGTGTTGCCAACCGTGGGGTTACCTACAACGACGAGCAAGTAATCAAAGAATTACGCGATCAAGTTTTAAAACTCATTTGGCCTAACTTCTCAAAAGAATTTAGAACCGATGGAACAGAAAATACGCCAAGTATTGCCATCCTTATTCCTGAAAATATTTCTGATTTTGGAGACGAAGAAGCTGTTATTACTGAAAATAATATGGAAACTTCAAGTGTTGGAGAATGCGTTGAGGGAGAAGAGCCTCAGTATTATTCAGATAATGGTTCGGGAAGTGGAATTGCTCTCACCAAGCGAACAACTTTGAGTAGAAAATCTCAAGTGGCTTTGAAAACCATTGCAAAAACCATGGCTACCGCTGCTGTTACCTCTTTACCAAAACCTTCAGTGATTGTTGCCGATGTAAAAGAAATCACTCCCGAAGAAGATCCTTGTAGTTATTTGCCGGAGGGAGAAGTTTTAGACAACGATATTAAAGATGCTCTCTGTGATTTTGGCTTACAGGATATTTCTTTTGGAACGGGTTATCCCAATATTATTGTCGATTACGAACATGGTTATATTCATTTTTCAACAAGTCTCAATCCTACACCGTACGACGCTTTGTGGGAGGAGGTCTCAACCAATGATTAGAAAAATTATACATCTGGGGACTTTCTTCATGTTTTCTATGCAAGTTGGTTGTGGGATGTTTTTGGGAGAAGATAACAACAACAGTTCTGGGGCCATTGAGGTAGAAACTCAAACTGATGTTATCGATTTTAGTACAGCCACTTCTACCACCACCCCCATGAAGTCTGTTCCTATTCGTAATTCAACAACCTCTATCATCACCATTACCAATGTTTATTTCGAAAATAACTTGTGCGGTGATTTTTCTATTCAAAATGTCATGAATACAAGCGGACAAAGTATTTTAAATTCTTCTTCTTTGGTGATTACCTTCGAAGTAACGGCTGGCAGTGTGGCTTATGTAAATGTACGCTACGATGCCAGTGCCAATTGTGTTTTTACCAATTACGAAAGCCAACTCATTGTTGTGTATTCTTACAATGGAAAAGAAGAATATGCTTCTATTGCCTTAAAACCTGGAACAGCCACAGCCGATGGAGGGGATGAAGAAGAGTGCCTCGAATTTCCATCCGATTTTAATTACACCGATTTAACCGTTAGTGGCATCCCTGCCCCTGGAGATTACTACCTTCGTGTAGATCGCATGGCTGCTTTTATTTATCCTACGAGTGCTACAGGAAATGAAGCATTGCTTGGAACCGATGATGTAGCTGAAGTTTATGTTCCTACTTTCTTAAAAGTTACCGTCAACGATGGAAGTGGAAATATTACTTTGGCTCAAATTACTTCTTGTTTTGAATTCATTCTTCCCTCAGCGGACGACCATCCCTTTATGGCCGGAGCAGACACTCTTTTAACTTCTACTGCAAATGTAAATGGCACCATTGATGAAAATGGCGTTATTACCTTAAGTGGTTTGCAAGTAACCCTTCGAGCTGAAGGTATTGATACAACAGAATCCCTGGTTGCTAATGCCTCTGGCGTTTTTCAAGCCAGTATTGATGCCGATTTAATTACTGGTGAAACTATCGAAGACGAATTTTTAGGACAAGTTTTGCTTAAAAATGAAGCAAGTGTGATGAACCTCTTTGATTTAGATGGAAACGATCTTTACAACATGATTGGTGAACCCTTGGCTAATGGCCAAGCCATCTTGGTTTCCCGTGCACAATTTACCAATAGCAGTAATACCTTCATTGGTTCTGAAGTAGCCCAAGAAATTATGTTTGATGTAGAAAAACCAACGTATGGTTACTTGCATATCGAAGTTACCTTTACTGCCAGGGGAGAAAAAATTACGGAGGAATAATCCATGATACAAAAAATAACAAAAATTTGGATTATTGTAATAGCGCTATTCCTTGCTGCTTGCGGTGGTGGAGAAAACAACTCCACAAGTGATATTGCACCAAGCATTAGCCCCACCGATTCCGATGATCTAGCCTCATTAGTTGTAAATACATTTGTGCCTAATGGAATTAATATCACTGTAGATCCCACCTACTTTGACATGGGTGTAACTTCACTAGACGACAAACTCACACAAACTTTTATTCTTTATAACAATTCAGGAGAAGATAAATATTTTACTCTCACCATTAATGGTACTGCAGGTGGTTTTCGTTTTAGAACAGAAGATGGTGATAGAACAGCTTACTATCCCAATTATTTTATTACCTCTGGTTCTTCTCAAGAATTTACAATCGAATTTGATGCCAGCCTCATGGGAACCCGCCAGGCCAAAGTGGTGATTACAGCTTTAAATACCAATGGAACAATCGAGCTTCCCTTTAGGGCTAGTGTTACAGGAGGAGAAGATTTTTCAGTAATCCCCTCTTCTTATCTCTGCTCTGGTGAATCCAACCCAACATTAACTGAAATTGATTTTCTTAAAGTAGCTTCGGGTCGAAGTAAAACACAGAGCTTTAAAATTTGTAATACAGGTGGAGAAGATATTATTGTAAATCGTTTGGCTTTAACTTCAACCAGTAGTGGTCTTCAATCAGCAAGCCTTAGTTCCGATCTTTTTGAAGAGTTTGCATGGGAAGTAGAAAATACATTGAACAGCGCTTACTTTGATTATTACAATCCAAGCTCTCTTCGCTCTTTCACTGAGCCAACTCTTATTCCTTATACAGGCACCATTCCCGATCCAGTTACTGCCTTTGGTGTTGTAGAACATTCAACGGGAGGTGCCATTGAAAATATTATTGTAGCATCAGGTTCCTATGCCCGCTTTGATGTAGAATTTGCTCCAACCCTAGAAGCCGAGGCTCCAGAGGGCCAGCTTTACGAACCCATTAATTATGCAGCCAAACTTCAGGTAGAAACTTCTTTAGGGCCTGTTGACATCGAGTTAATGGGGGCTACCTCAGGAAAAGAACCTGTTTTAGAAATTACCTATCTTCCAGAAGGTTCTACCACCACCTACACTCTCGATACAGAATCCCTTGATGCTGCCATTAACTTTGGAACATCTTCTATTTTTGAAGATTGGATTACCGAAGATTCACGCGAGGTAACACTTACTTTAAGTAACGTTGGAAGCGGATCTAAAAATCTGGATGTTTGGCTTTCAGAAATAACCTCTGGTTATTTTACCTATGTGGAAGGATCAACCCCCACTCTCTTGCCTTTAGAAATTGCCACAGGACGTTCAGAACAAATTACTTTAACTTATGCTCCCACACCCGAAGAAGTAAGCAGCACTTATGATTTAGGGCAATTAACCCTCATGCACACAGGTGGTAATGGCCCCCAAAACAGGGTTACCTTAGTTGGAGAACAAGATGCCAGCACCGCAGTGGAAGTTTATCAGGGAGTGATCAGACTTAAAAGTTCTTATGAAGAAGGAAAAACTCAAAATCTCTGTGTGTTTCAAATTGGAACAGGAACAACCAAAGAATTTACAATCAAAAATAATTCCTCACTTTCAGGAAATACGTTAACAACAAGTTGGTCTCTTGGAGATACTGTGGGTGTGTCTGCCTCTCCTTCAAGTGGGAGTGTTTCAGTTGAACCTGGTCAAGAATCCACCTTTAGCGTTACTTTTACTCCCACTGGAAGTGCTGTTGATGGAGATGTTTTAACAGCAACTTTAAGTATCGAAAACCATTTTGCCTTAGAATCGCAATACGGCATTACCTTGCCCACTTATACTGTTCCTTTAAAAGCAACCGCTTCTACAACGGGAATATGCACGGGAGGTGATGGAACACCAACCACCGAAATGGCCACCATGGTGGTGGATCGTATTACCATGATTTTAGCTGGAGTTGCCATGCCAGCAACTAATCCCACAGCTTTCAAGTTACAAATTCCTGTTTATCTTGATTCAACCAATAATTATGCTGCCATTGGAGAAGTTCCTTATGATTATACTCAGCAAAGTTCTAGCAACGTGAGTATCTTTAGACCCTACAATCACGAAGGTTCTAATATAACAGGTGATTGCTATCCCTTGCCAGATAATCCTTACGCCACGGAGGATGGTATGTCTTGGCATGCCAATAGACGCACAGGGAGTTGGTTTGGGCCAGCCCGTGAGTGTACTTATGAATTTGAAGGTCGAACTCTTTATGGAAACGAAGTAGGAATTCCTGAAAATGGAGCCCAGGTTGTTTCAGAAAACGGAGAAAATATTTCTGTTTTCTATCACGAGTTTGTTAAATTTCCTGCAGAAGGTTCGTGCACACCCGAAATTGAAGGAAAAATTGCCACCTTTCATCTCAAACCTGGCGAAACCATTCCTGGAAAATTTCAAGAGATGGAAGATAAAGCTGGAATTGACGGCTCACAAGAAGAGTATGAAGCCATTAACCGCACCTATCAATTTGATTCCTACCTTCAGTTTAATAGCGATTACGCCTCCGGTGATTGCGTACACAGTGCAGGTGATACAGTTTCTGGTGATCCCGAAGCCATTAAAGTATGTTGGGAAGCTTTTAAAAATGATTCCAGCCTAATCCCAGCCATGGGAATGCGCGAAGAATATGCTTATTTCTTCTTCGTAGTAGAACAAGGTTGTATTCCACAAAACGCACCAGGGGTTGCTAACGCCCCTGCTGCCTATCAATGTAGCGATGCAACTCCCGACTGGAATGATAAAGACACCTGGACTGGTTTTGGTGAATATGAATCTTATGCCGATCCAAAAACAGGAGACATCGATGATACCAAACGCAGCTTTACTGTGCGCAATGTGCATCTCCAGGGATTTTTTGTTACCCATTCCCTTAACAGCTTCTATGGCCACTCCGGCAAACTTCTTTATTCGGATTTGTATGCCACCCTCACAACAAAAGCCGTTGGAGGAGATAATTCCAGTGATGACTGGCAAGATTTAATTGCTGTTAATAATCGTTCCGATTTTGAAGAAGATGATATTTTCACAGATATCAATAGCGATTCGGCTCATAATTTTTGGACTGAGGATGGAACTAATTCTGAATTTACAGCAGGTGGGGATGATGATGTGGATTGTTTTGACGAAACCGGCACACCTAAAACCTTAACCAGTTGTCGTGGAAATTACATGATTACTTCGGATGCCGCACAAATTATGAGTTCAGGAGAACCCTACGACTTTGTCAACGGTAAACGTGGACTTTTAACAGGCATTGCCTCATTTCATGGCCGTGATCAGCTAGCACCCAGCTTTGCTCGTGAAGCAGACGATGGCACGGGACGCGCTCTTATTTTTACTCTTCACAGCTGTATTTACGAAGGTGAGCCAGGAACAGATGTGGATTCTTCTGCGGGTTGTTATGATTATTATTGGGATAACGAAGAATACCGGCAAGCCTATGTGTCCCATGGCCTCATGGATTCTGTGGATGATGATAAGGCTTACATCAATTACAAAATCTTTACACGCGATCGCGATCGCTTTACCGATTATTGGAACTATCCCAACCATTATTACGTCGATCAAAATCTCCTTGTAAAAACCTGTGGGTATGGGCTATAGGCTGCCTCTTACATGTCTGTTCCTTCTACTCATTCTATAGCCTCATCTCCAAACACAGAAAACCAATTCGGTGTTTGTATTGAACCACCATTTGTTTACCCCCCCCAGAAAATAATAATGTATGTTCTGTATCAGATGACCCTCTAGCTGAAGGCCAAAACCAAGAAGAAAAATCATTTTTGAGGTCAGCAGCTGAGTATTTGGTTTATCTTGCAACGGGGTTGTTTACGACAACTGGCTGTACTCCAAACTGCGAGCTCGGTGAATACGGACTCTCCTATGATGCAGATGGAGATGGCGAAGGAAATTGTAACCCAAATATCTATGTTTGTTCCCGAGAAGAACACAATGAATATGAAAGTAAAGGTTATGTCGTCAGTGATAATCCTGCCCATGGAAGTCCAGAATGCGATTGCGATGATAATAATTTTGATGTCAATGATGCTGTGGAAGAAATTTGTGATAACGAAACCGATGATAATTGCGATGGGCAAATCGATGAAATGGATGACCAATGTATCGGAGCTAGAGATAACGATGGTGATGGTTTCTCTACAGATGAAGGGGACTGTGATGATAATGATGCTTCAGTTAATCCTGGGGTAGAAGACATTGCTGAAAATGGTATTGATGAAAACTGTAATGGTTATGATGGAGATCTAACTGTAGGATGTGGCACTGCCTCATACCCCACCATACAAGCTGCTATTGATGAAGCAGAAATCTCAAGCTCTGACCAAACAGTATTTATTTGTTCTGGAACTTATAATGAATGTGGCATTAATCTTTATACACATGAAAATGATCTACTGCTTGCAGGAGAATCAAACACTACCGTTGAAGGAACTACCCTTGAAGGACCATGTGGATCTACAACACCATTTATTTACGCCGATTCAGGAGATGGTGCAAAAATAACTATCAGAAACCTTAATTTCGATGCAACGGATACTTCAGGAACTGATGTCGATGGAGGAGGAATTCTTTTTGATTCAAGTGGTAACCCAGGAACTTTAGCGGTTAATCTAAAAGTTGACTTATGTAATTTCACCAATAATGAACTCTTGCATGGTGGTGCTATTGCTTTTCTAAACGGTGCAAATTTAACTGTCACTAGAAGTGTGTTTACTAATAATACCCCATCCTACTCCTCACTAGGTGGAGCAATCTATTTCCAAGGAAATAACCTTGAAATTTTAGAGTCAACCTTTGCCTATAATCAATCTCAAATGGGAGGAGCAATATTTTTAGATATTGGTGCTAGCACTACAATTGAAAATTCCAGCCTCTATGCTAATGAATCACCAGAATGTGGTGGAGCCGTTTACATGGATATCTCGACTTCACTAACTTCAACCGACACAGAGTGGTACGACAATTCTCCTGATGATATTTGTGTGGGTGAAACTTCTTTTGAAGCGGGCTCTGATCAATCTTTTACTTGTTCTGCTGATACAGCAACTTGCGAATAACTCCCCTTACAAACTATTGGTCAGTAAAAAAATAACAAGAGTTAACGTAACAATAGTTTTTAAAAACAAAAGGCTGGGTTTTGAAAAAGCAGCATCTCTTACAACATACATGGCGGGACGCCAGGGTTTTTTCTGATACATCTCATAAGCCATTCCACCTGCAAACATCCCAAGCACAAGCCCCACAAGGATAAAACTTAGGGCATTAAACATCAAAATAACCATGCCAATAAGGCCACCTATTAAAAGAGAAATCACAGTTTTTTGATTGTAAGTATCGTCTCTTCTTTTTACAACTGTGCTTAAATAATCCAAACATTCCACAAAAACCGCCATCAAAATTACAGGAAGTAAAATCCAAAAATCAGCCTTTCCATGATAAAAATCTCCCACCAAACTATAAAGAAAAGCCAAAGCTACAATCAGCCAAGTGCCAGGTTTTCCATAAAGCACAACAACTAAACCTGCCAGAAGTCCCAACACGTAAAGCAAAAATAATAATCCGGAAAAAAAAGCTGCAAACATGAAAACTCCTCTAGATCGTAACCCCTCCCGACCTCCCCTTATCCTAAGGGGAGGAGTCATCACCCCCTCTTAAGATAAGAGGGGGTTGGGGGGAGTTAACATTATCTCTCATCATGCCAAGAACGCATGGGTTCAAAAGAAAAACGATGACAATCCTTGGGCCCATGGTTTTTTACTTCATCCTGATGAAGTTTGGTACCATATCCCTTATGAATAGAAAAATGAAACAAGGGATATTTTTTTTCCAAGTTACACATCAACCGATCTCTGTGTACCTTGGCTAAAATGGAAGCGGCTCCAATAGCAATGGATCTTCCATCTCCTTTCACCAAAGTTTTCTGTGGAATATTAAGCCCCATTCCACGATTTCCATCCACCAAAATATATCCTGGTTGTGGACGAAGCTCGGCTACTGCTAATCGCATGGCTAAAAGGGAGGCTTCCAAAATATTCATCTCGTCAATCAAGGGAGATTCAACTGTACCAATACCAAAACTCAATGCTTCTTTAATGATGCATTCATAAAGTTCTTCACGTTTTTCCGGGGAAAGTTTTTTAGAATCGTCAACATCCTTGATGGATGTATAAGGCTTTAAAATAACGGCCGCTGCCACAACAGGCCCAGCCCAGGCCCCACGGCCTGCTTCATCTACTCCAGCTACAAATTTGATTCCCTGCCCCCAAAGAGATTTCTCAAAACCAAGACGATCATCAAGGGTTTGTAGGTTCAGATTGAGCTGGCTCTGCTTGTGTAGTTCCTTGGGCAAGAGAGTCATCCCTTTCAATGGTCTCAATACGAGCCTGCCGTCCAAATCTTTCACGCATGTAATATAATTTGGCTCGTCTTACCTTACCACTGCTTATCAGTTCAAGTTTATTGACAGAAGGTGAATGAAGAGGAAAAACACGTTCTACTCCCACTCCATAAGAAATTTTTCTTACAGTAAACGAGGTACGCATACCGGCATTATGAATTTTAATCACCACACCTTCAAAAATCTGAACACGTTCCTTTTCACCTTCCTTGATTTTCACATGAACTTTAACTGTATCTCCCGCACGAAAATTTACTTTATGTTTTGATCCATATTTTTGTTCGATCAATTGAATAGCATTCATACATTACCTCTAAAATTTTCCTAACAGTCGATCCAAAATAATAGCAACAGCAGAGCGAACTGGTAAATGATTGTAACTCCCAACACCACAAATGGGTTCCAGGATAAAATCAACCTTCTCTAAAACCTCTGGTGCCAAACCCCAACCTGTTCCAAACAAAAGTAAAAAAGGCCTGTCATTCTGAGTCAAGTCTTCCCTTAACTTATTGAAACTAATATTGTTTTTAATACTTCTAGCGCTGGTTGCAATAAGTGTGGGTGGTTTACCATGGAGTTTTTCGATTGTCAAACACGTATCTGCAATACTTTCAGACACTTCCATGGCATCAAAAGCCTCACTTCGATCAGGATTAAAAGAAGCTCCTATCCCTTCTTGCCAATAGTTGTGAATATAACGAGCCATGTTTTGTTGAGCTGGGTTTGGAGTAATGATGTAATAAGAAACTCCATAGGTTTTAGAAGTTCTTGCTAAATCATGAAGATCAAAATTAGTGATGGAGGTAGTAACAACCTCCCCATGTTTATTCACCACAGGATAATGCACCAAAGCCAAAGATAAAAGAGAAGGAGATGGAGTTTTCATTTTTGTTTTTTCAAAAACTTTTCAACTAAATCGGGGCGATTCTTCAAGGTTAACTTCAAAGATTCACTGTCGCGCCATTTTTTAATTTCTTCATGGTTTCCGTTTAATAAAATTTCCGGTACTTTTTTTCCCTCAAATTCAGCAGGCCTTGTGTAATGAGGATATTCCAATAAACCATTTGCAAAACTATCAAATTGTGGACTTTCTGAATTTCCCACAACACCTGGGATAAGCCTTAAAGCGGCATCAGCCACCACCTGAGAGGCTAGTTCTCCACCTGTAATCACATAATCACCTAAAGAAATTTCTTGATCAACCACCATTTGAATAGCTCTTTCATCAAGTCCTTCATAGCGTCCACAAATAATAAGCCATGAGTTAAGATTTGATAAATTTTGGGCAATGCTGTGAGAAAAAGTTTTTCCCCGTGGCGACATAAGAACCACATGTTCAATTTTAAATTTTTCTTTTAAATCCCTTACAGCAGAAACAAGCACATCTACCTTAAGTACCATCCCTGCTCCACCACCATAGGGTTGATCGTCCACGGATTTATGTTTATCTGTAGAATAATTTCTCAGATCATGAATAAAAAATTGAACTAAACCTTTTTTCTGAGCACGCCCTAAAATACTATGATTAAAATAATCGAAAAGATGAGGAAACAAGGTGAGAATATGAATTTGCCTCATAAAAAGGTCTCCAAATACCCTTCGGGAAGCTCAAGCCAAATTTGCTTTTGAGTAGAATCAATTTTTTTAATCCATAAACTTTGATCTGGAACTAAAAAACTTTTTCCTTCTTTATGTTCAACAACTAAAAAAACTTTTGCAGTATTTCCTTCCAAACCCTTTAAAAAACCAAGAGAAGCTCCAAGCATATCACAAACTTCAAAACCAATGAGATCAACAAGAAGGGCCTCTCCTTTTTTTGGTTTTATTTTTTGTTTAGAAACTAAAAGAGTGGCCTGACGAAAATTTTTAGCTTCATTAGGGGAATTTATATTTTCTAACAAAATTAAAAATCCTTCTTTATGAGGAGAAATTTTTTCTACATGGCTCTGCATTTCTTTTTCACCGCATTGTATTAAAATTTTTTCTCCTTTTTTTGGAGGATTCCCATCTGGAGAAAAAAGTTTAAACGTCATTTCGCCTTTAAGCCCATGCTCGCGATAAAGTTTACCGATTGCTAACCAATTTGAATTTTTTTCACGATTCATAAAAATTTTATTTCCAAATAAAAAACCCCTCCCGCATTGCGAGAGGGGTTTTGGTTTTCATTGATTCCAACTTCTACTCGATAATTTCCAATACGGAACGCTTTCTAATTTTTGTACTAGCAGCGCCCAAAATGGTTCGCATGGCTCTGGCTGTTCTGCCTTGTTTACCAATGACTTTTCCCAAGTCTTCCTTGGCAACTTTAAGTTCAATAACCGTGGTTTGTTCTCCTTCAATCTCGGTTACTTCAACATCTTCTGGTTTATCAACCAATGCTCTTGCAATCATTTCAACAAGTTCCTTCATAGTTACCTCCATAAAAATTTCTATCGTTTTATTTATTTGTTAAAGAGCAAAAGAAAATCTTTAAGATTTAAAGGTTCTCTCAACAATCTGTGAAACCAATGGGCTGGGCTTAGCCCCTGTTTTTACCCAATAGTCAAAACGTTCTTTTTTAATATTTCCCACTTGATTTGGTGATTTGGGGTCATAGGTTCCTAAAACCTCCAAGTAACGACCATCGCGCGGAAACTCCTTATCTGCCGCTACAATGCGATAGAAAGGATGCTTTTTTTTCCCATAACGGGTAAGACGAATCACAACTGCCATTTTAGTCCTCCTAGAATCCAGTAAACCTTTTCATATTCTGCTTTGAAAAATTTTTAAACACTTTTTTTAGCTCTAAAAACTCTTTTAGAAAACGATTTACATCAGCAACTTGGGTTCCACTCCCTAAAGCAATACGCCTTCTTCTATTTCCATCAATAATTTCATGATGATAGCGCTCTTTCAAGGTCATCGAGTTAATAATGGCTTCTTTCTTTTGAAGCCCTTTTTGGGCTTCTTCTAAATTAATTTTTCCTTTTAATTTTCCCATTCCAGGCATGAAATTTAAAATATTTCCCAAACCACCAAGCTTCCCCGCTTGTTTTAGTTGGGTTCGCATATCTTCAATGGTGAAGTGATTTTTACGAAAATTTTTCTCTAATTTCTGAACTTCGTCTTGATCAATAACCTCTGAGGCTTTTTCTAATAGGCTTACAATATCTCCGCGATCTAGCAGCCGTGAAACCAGGCGATCGGGATAAAAGGGTTCCAGGGCATCCATCTTTTCTCCCATCCCCACAAAGAAAAGAGGCAAGCCCAAAGTATGATGCACTGAAAAAAGAGCACCTCCCTTGGCATCTCCATCCAGTTTAGTAAAAATAAATCCGGCAAGACCCAAACTTTGATGAAAAGTTTTAGCTACATTAAGAGCTTGTTGCCCTGTAAGGGCATCTCCCACAAAAAGCATCATGGGTTCTACAAACTTTTTTTTCATCTGAACTAATTCATCCATGAGAGTTTGATCTGTTTGCAAACGACCAGCTGTATCTATTAAAAGCACATCAGCTAAATTTTGAGTGGCTGCATGCATTGCCTCATCTAATAAAGAAATGGGATTTGAATTGGGTTTGGTTTCAAAACAGGGAATGTTTTCTTGTTTTGCTAAAATTTGAAGCTGATTAATAGCTGCAGGACGATACACATCTGCTGGCACAAGGTAGGGATGTCTCCCCTTTTTTTTTAAAAACCTGGCTAATTTAGCTGCAGTGGTTGTTTTTCCACTTCCCTGTAACCCTACTAAAAAAATCACATGGGGTGCTGGCCCTTTTAAATCAAAGGTTGTAGCTGTTCCTTGAAGAATATTGATTAATTCTTCCTGAACTATTTTTAAAAATTGTTCTCCTGGATTAAGGCTTGCCAACACCTCTCTGCCCAAGGCTTTTGCTTTTACTCTCTCCAAGAATTGTTTAACTACAACCACATGAATATCAGCTTCTAGAAAAGCAAGGCGTACTTCACGCAAAGCTTCGGTGATATTTTTTTCGGTAAGTTTTCCCGATCCTTTGAGTTGATTGAAAACAACACTTAATTTTTTGGAAAGATTTTCGAACATGAAATTTGATAAAAAATAACTGTAGCGGCCTGGGCTACATTCAGTGAATTAAAATGACCAGTTTGTGGAATACAAAAAGATTCATCACACATTTTACGAACCAGGGGTCTTATTCCTTCCCCTTCACTGCCTAAAACAACAACAGTACGATCTGCAAAATCAAAACTATTTAAATTATTTTCGCTTTGAGCTTCTGCTGCATAAACCCAAAAACCATCTTCCTTTAAATTTTCGAGAGTTCGTGCCAAATTAGTAATGCGTGCAATTTTTAAATGTTCGATAGCTCCTGCCGAGGCTTTAGCTACCGTTGCATTAATTTCTGCTGAACGATCTTTGGGAAAAATCAGGGCATCAACTCCAAAAACAAAAGCACTGCGGCAAATGGCACCTAAGTTTTGCGGATCGGAAATGGAATCACAAGCAATAAGGGTGGCCTTTGGAGGAAAATTTTTTAGGTCTGGTTCGGACAAATAGGGATATTGTGAAACTTTTGCTACCACACCTTGATGGCGGCCTTCTTTTGAAAGGGCATCAAGCTTAGATTTATCAACCAAGTGACAAGCCACCTTTTGTACCTGGCACCTTTGGTAAAGTTCTGCGTTACTAGTTTGTCCTTTGTCAGCTTGAAAATAAACCTCGAAAATCTGGCGCCGATTAGCATTAATAACTTCTGTAACTGGATTAGTGCCAAAAAGAATTTCGCTCATAGGCACTTATGGATTAGCTTCGTCTGAGGAATTGTTAGAACCACCTTGGTTTCCTTCACCACCACCACCTTCTTCTTCATCGTTTTCAGCTAACTGCTCAGGGGTTAAAAACACATATTCGAGTTGTTTTAATCCAATAACAGCACCAAGCAAATGGAGATACTTGGGATCATTAGCAGGATTTGCCGTATCAAGCATGTCTGTTGGAAAAACAATATTGTCAGTAAATAAACTAGCGGCCCCTGAAAGAAAGGGCTTTTTAAGCTTGTTTTTGAGTTGGTGATATTCTTTAACTGCCTTGGCAACAGCTTCGGGATTAACAACTTGTGGACCTGGCACTGTATTACTTGCCTGTTTAACTGCACTATCAGCATTAGAAATGGGAATACTCCCTGGGGCACCTGTTCCTGATGTGGGTTTGATTGCCATTTAAATTCCTAATCCTTTTAAGTATTTATATCACTTATGAAGGGTTTCGGCAATCACTATATAGGAAGGCAAACTTAGTGGCAGGTATTGTTTCCACTCATTTGATCATAATCTTCTTCAGATAAATCCCATCCAAAAAGATCAGCTAAATCGGCAGCGAGTTTAATAAAACCATTATGTTGTTCGGGACAGTTGGGATCAAGCACACATTCGATGTCTTCCTCTAAATCGTTAATAAAACCATCAAAACTATCATGAAAAATGGTAAAGCGATTATAAGGCGCATCATGAATTTGCCTCATCATTTCACGAAACTCAGAGGTATTTTCTTCTATATATTCTAAAAACTCTCCTTCAGCCCCATCAGCCATGGTTTTAAGGGCATCTACCCGTTCTCTTAAACCATCAACAACAGCTTCCCCTAGGGCCTCTGTGGCTTCCTCAGTTAAGCAGCTTGCGGCATCTGTTAATGTTCCTGTAATTGAAGATCTATTAGCCATAATGTTCCACCTCTAACCCTTAACAATGCAATTCCATTGCCACTTGGGCTTAAAATATATATTTATATCTATATGAAATTATTAATGTTTTTAAATTATGAGGAGTCTATTCCTTGAAAAAGGAGTTTGAAATGGAGACTAAAGTCTCCTTTTGAGACTTTCATCCCTCAAAATTTTAAGGAAAATTAGGATAAAAGCGTTATATTGAAAAACAAAAGCTCGGACAGTCCTTAAAAACCTCCAGGAACGTCCCCCCGAGCTTTCTGTATCATTATGTCCATGTACAACCGCAAAGACCGCTATTACCAAAAAGCCAAGGACGAGGGGTATGTGGCACGTTCTGCCTACAAAATTAAGGAACTCGACAAGCGTTTTGGAATTTTTAAACCAGGCATAAAGCTTGTAGAGTTAGGCTGTGCTCCAGGGGGTTGGCTTCAGATAGCTTGCGGGGTTCTTAAAAATAAATCAGCTCGTATTGTAGGAATTGATTTGGAAAAGATTACTCTCCCCTTACCCAATTTTGTAACCACCATTCAGGGAGATTTTTTAGAAGAAATGCATCAGCAAAAAATTTTAGAGGCTTTGGGTGGCAAGGCCGATTGGGTTATTTCAGACTTAGCTCCTCATTTAACAGGAATTAAATTTTCTGATTTAGCTTCCTCCATGAATTTAGCTGAAGTTGCTTTTAGTTTTTCTCAAAAAATTTTAAAACCTGGTGGTAGTCTCATTATTAAAATTTTTCCTGGCCCAGAATTTGCTCTTTTTAAGAAAAAACTAAAATTACATTTTAAGCGTGTGGAGGAAATTATTTTAGATTCCACACGTAAAACTTCAAACGAAATTTATGTGGCAGGGATTCATTGCACATAAATAACCGCACCACTGAACTAAATCCACATACACTTTTTGGTGCCACTTACTTTTTTTCACTTACTTTTTTTCTACTTTTTTTTCTTTTTTTTACACTCAAGCGTTTTAAAATCGAACTGTGTATAGATTATTGAAAAATAAATTTGTCTGTAAGTTGATGTAATATAATGGATTCTATAAATTCTCATCTTGGCATCTTCCTTGCTTTAACAATTGGTGGATGCCTAGAAAAAATAGATCAGATTATATCTTCGATAACTGTGTTGTTCATGCACGACTCCAAATCAATAATGGAGAATTCCATTTCAAAAAAACAAGTCACTTTAATCTTTGGAGAAAAATAACTCTTCGTTACCTCAAAAAATACCCAACTGTGAAATTAACGGGGTATCAATGGATGAGTAACCATTGTCATTTAACCTTAGAGGCAGACATAGCCTTAGATTTATCTCGATTTATGCATGACATGAATTGGAGATTTGCCTTTGAATTCAACAAACTATCTCAAAGAAAAGGTCATTTGTTTCAAAATAGATTCCGTTGCTCAGTGATAGATAAAAATGAATATGAACAAACAGTTCAGCGTTACATCTATCGAAATCAAATCAGAGCTAGAATGGTTAAAAAAGTATCTCAAACCCGTTGGAGCAGTTACCATTTCTATGCTTATGGAAAAGAAGATCCCTTGGTTACTCCTTTTAGAACTTATGGACTATTTGGAGTTAAAAAAAGAATGAGAATGCTTCAATTTAGAAGATTTGTAGAAACCATGATGTCTCATGAAGAAAAAACATGGAAAAAACAACTTATCAACCCCACAATTAAAATCAAAAATAATACCTTCATCAATTATTCAATTAAAACTGGAATGGGATAGAAAAGATTTTAAAGTGTTGTACTCCTTTACTACTACCCCCTTCATCCTCTAAGCATAAACACGTCTAAAATCCCTCAAAATAACTTTAACAAGCCCTGAAGACACAACTTTAAAAACAAATTTTATCTTTTCACCACCTTTGTCATTAAATAAATAATTAAAAAACTAAATTCCACCTTTTAATAAAGGTTCATTAATAAAAAATGACTGCAAAAAATAATAAATAACAAATTAACTACAAAA
>Ga0155274_105_pt1 | contig 50703 bp, 43 predicted proteins | sample RifCSPhighO2_02_FD_106242 | JGI IMG/M metagenome (GOLD analysis project Ga0155274, IMG submission 106242) | Deltaproteobacteria bacterium RIFCSPHIGHO2_02_FULL_40_28 | reverse complement strand
CAAAGTCCACAAACAAGCCGGATGTATGACAGCAAACCAAACCATTCCTATTCAAAAACTTTCCTCTTGCAAACGGGCGGGTCCATGTATGACATTTTAATTGTATGAGTAAGAGGAATTTAATATCCGCAATTGTGTAAATTTTATGAAACTTTCACGTCTCCCATTTTTGCTTATCATCTTAGCCATCAATACTTTAATTTGGGGTTTCATTAACAAACCTCACACTCCCAGTGAATCGGAATATCCTATAGATGGCCTCTCCCTTAATCCCTATCAACACAATCAAAGCCCCTTTCGTCACCAGGATTTTACACCAGAGGCTTTGGAAGAAGATTTTAAAAAACTAGAAGGTAAAACAAAAAGTGTACGTCTTTACAGTGCAACGGGGGGCTTGCAACAAATTCCTCCCATCGCTAAAAAATATGGAATTAATGTGGTGGTTTCTGCTTGGCTAGAAAACAAGGCTTCTTCAGAAAAAAATGATTTTGAAGTAAGTGAAGCCATTCGCATTGCTGGGAGTTTTCGAAGTGTAAAAAGAATCATTATTGGAAACGAAACTCAGCTTAATCAAATTTTTCCGAGAGACCTGCTTATTAATTACTTAGAGCAAGCCCGACAAAAATTAAATACCCCTGTTTCTACAGCAGAGCCCTGGGATTTTTGGGTTAAAAATCCTGATTTTTCTGAACATGTAGATTTTATTGCCATTCATATCTTGCCTTACTGGCAAGAAATTCCCATCGAAAATGCCGCTAGCTATGTGGCCGAAAAATATTTAGCAGTTAAAAATCTTTTCCCTCACAAAATGGTTTACATTGCAGAAACAGGCTGGCCAAGCGATGGCCCACAAAGAGGAGCAGCTCAAGCAACACTTGCTAATCAAGCTCGTTTTATTCGTGAGTTTATTAATTTAGCTGCCAAAAATAAAATCCCTTACAATATGGTGGAAGCTTTTGATCAACCCTGGAAATCGGAAACAGAAGGAAAAGCGGGTGAACATTGGGGTATCATGGATGCATATCGAAACGATAAATTTCCCCTCCAAGGTCCTGTGTTAGAAGATCCTAACTGGAAATACTGGGCTTTTTCTTCCACTTTACTTGGTTTGTTAGCTGCCAGTCTTTTTTTATTTCGTAAAAAAACTTTAAATCTCAGGGGACAAGTAATTTCTATTATTATTTTTCAGGTACTAGCCAGTTTAATTACCCAATTAGCTCGTGATGCCGCCGATGAATACATGTCTCCAGGAGATATTTTATTTTGGGCTTTTATGATTTCGGTTCAAGTTCTTTTAGCCATTATTCTTGTTACCGACACTTTAGAAATTGCCGATGTGGTAGGACAAAAACCTCTTAAAAAAACTTATCCTCCCATCAAAAATAAAGATTTAGCCAAAAGCCCCTTTGTTTCTATTCACCTGGCCTGTTGTCGCGAACCTCCTACCATGGTTATTGCCACCATCGAAAGTTTGGCCAAACTGAATTACAAAAATTTTGAAGTGATTGTGGTGGATAATAATACGAAAGATTCTTCTCTCTGGAAACCAGTAGAAGAACATTGCAAAAAATTGGGCTCTCAATTTCGTTTTTTTAGTTTAGGAACTTGGCCTGGTTTTAAAGCAGGGGCTCTTAATTTTGCTCTGCGCATGACAGATTTAAAAGCTGAAATTGTGGCCGTAGTGGATGCCGACTACATTGTAGAACCCGAGTGGCTTTCTTCCACTGTTCCTTATTTTTCAGATCCGGAAGTGGGTGTGGTTCAAGCCCCTCAAGAGCATCGTGGGTGGGAAGAAACTTTGTTTCAAAAAATGGAAAACGATGAATATTCTGGTTTTTTCCGTATTGGGATGGTTCAACGAAACGAATACAATGCCATTATTCAACATGGCACCATGACACTCGTTAGAAAAGAACCCTTGGTAAACATGAAGGGATGGGCCGAATGGTGTATTTGTGAAGATACCGAGCTTGGTTTTCGCATTTTAAACAAGGGGAAAAAAGCCATTTATGTCAATCATGCCTTTGGGCGAGGCCTTGTGCCCGATACTTATGAGGCCTATGCAAAGCAACGTTTTCGTTGGGCCTTTGGGGGCATGCGTATTTTTAGACAGTACTGGCGAGAAATTTTTACTAAAAAAGGGAAATTAAGTTGGAATCAAAGGTATCAATTTTTAAAAGGTTGGCTTCCCTGGATTGGTGATGCCTTGCACATGCTTTTTACTTACCTAGCCATTGTATGGTCTACAGTTCTTGTTATTGATCCCCTTCATACTGATTTTCCAGAAGCTATTTTTATTTACCCAGCCCTTATTTGTGTATTTGTGCGCATTGCGGGTACCCTGTGGACTTACTCAGCCAGGGTTAAAATTGGAACCGAGCGCACACTCATGGCCATGATTGCCGGTGGATCTTTAACTCACAAGGTAGCCAAGGGAGTTTTTCAAGGCCTGTTGGGTTTTGAAAAACCGTTTTATCGCACTCCAAAATTGGCTCATAAACTTCCACTCATTCAAAATTTACAAAGTGTGTGGGAAGAACTTTTTTTACTTTTTGTGCTTCTTTCTTTTGCTTTAGCCATTTTGACAACTTTTGGTTTAGAAAATAACGAGGCCATTTTGTGGGCTGTAGCCCTTTGTGTTCAATCCATCCCCTACATAGCTGCCTTAGCCGCAGCCGTAGTGAGTGGTTTCTCTAATCCCCTCTTGACGAAACCATTTTAAAAATTGTAGCAGTTTAGTTTCAAGGGGTCATTTCAGAGAGGGAGAGTATGTCTTTAGTTGATCGCGTCTTAGCTAGGCTAGGCCCCTTTGCCTATTCAGAAACTAGTTTTACTAGCCCCAATTCTGGAAATAATCGTCCCCCTACTTTTTACGAAAGAGGCCGCGCCCGAGTTGATGTCGCAGCCGATATTTTTCGGCAACGAATAGCAACCAATTCCGCTATTCGCCTTTTTACAGAGCCAGCTCTAGGAGCTAGGCCCTTTGATCCTCCCGACCCGGATACTGATGGCAATGGAGTGCCCGATGTTTTTGAGGATTTGGTTGCTGAAATTGGAGAAGCCGAAGCTGCTGTTGTATCGGGTCTAGAAACCTTACTGGGCTATTTTGGTGGAATTTCACCAGCTCATGAAGATCGGCTTTTAACTTTATCTCATCGAGCCCTTCTTGGTCGTCTAGATGACCACTATCTAGAACGTAATCCCACGGCTTCTCACATGCAAGCTTCTGCCTTGCATGTTTTAAACACAACTTTGGATGAGGCTGAGTTAGCACGCTTAAAACTGCTTGAAGGTCGCAGGGCCATTTACTTAACCGGGCTTGGCAATCCCAATACTTCGATGGAATTTGGAAATATTGTGGCCACGGCCTATGGGGTTACTCCTGCTAACAGAAATAAACTCCCTTATCATTTTGCTGTTTTGGGAATTGATCAAAAAAGTTCGCTTGGGTTTAGTCCCTATGGTCTTTATAAAACCTCGGGAGTAAGTGCAGCAGCTTATACTCCCGACTGGATTTTAGAACTTCCCCAAATTTTCTTGCGAGTAGCAGCATTTATTGCGCAAGACCCCACTGCTTCTGTTGATATTTATGGTTACTCTAAGGGGGGCTTGCAATTACTCCACATTCAACGTTTGCGTGAAGTGTATCGGCAAAATGGAATAATCACAGCGCAAGATGTTGCTGCCTATCCAGGCCTGGAAACTATGCTTCCAGTGGTTAATAGTGTGATTACTCACTTGAACACACACGAATCAGTCGCTGTGGGTTTAGGTGTGCCACCCAGCGGAGCTGATCCCAAAATGCTTTCCAGTCGTGTTGCCAGGGCTTTTACAGGATCTATGGATGCGGGAGTGGGGCCTTCGTTTAATCGGGACCAGGTTAGTAAAGTTTTTTCTGATATGGGCCTTACAGATCCCATGAGTTTGTTAGATGCCCAAGTGGTGGGAAGTATTTTTTCGGGTGGTCGTGGAGATTATCGATTGGTGGGATTAGAGGATGAAACAAGAGCTGCTAAAATTATTGTTGCAGCCTTAAGACCGCTTTTTGTGCACTTAGCTAGTAAGCATCCTCCCAAACCAGATGGAGCACGCATCGATTCTGATGGTTTGGCAGATCATGGAGCCCCATCTCCCGTTCACAGGGTGCGTCATGGGGTAGATCATTTTGGATTGATGTATGATCGCACCGCTGCAACTCTTTTGTCATGGTCTGTTGCAGAAACCCTGGCCCAAAGACAAGCTTCGTCTGTACCTGCTCATGATGCTATCCCTGCAGTGAGAATAAACCCTGCTAATGAACCAACACATCCTGGAATACCTGCAAACATCATTCCTGTAATTTTACAAATTGCAAACTCTTTGGATTTAGGTTGGGATGAAGTCTGGCTTTTAGATCCAAGCCATGTGCCAGAAACCCTCGATGTTTACCCAGCCACTTATGAAAATTTTGTTATAACTATGGGAGAAAAAGGATGGAATCAAAGAGCCCAAGAATTAGTCTCTGAAGATATTTTTGAAATTTTGCTTCAAACTGGATGGATTTCAACTTTGGTAGTAGCAGTCAATAATTTATCCTTGGAATCCATGGGACAACTTTTTGATGCGTTGGATGAAGATTTAAATGGTGCTGAATCGAGAGAAAGTGCCAGACCAGCACTGAGCATTCGCCGAACTGAAACGGGAGTTTTTCTCCGATCAGTGAGTCACGTTGCGTAATTACAACATAAAGCAATTTATAGACCAGGAGAGGTATTTTTTTCGGGCCTGCGGAACTCCTCGCCCTGAAGGCTCGTCAGACAGTCCTCGGCTCCTCAAAAAACACCTCTCCTGGTCTCACAACATTTGGGTGAAAAACCGCATTTACTTCCCAATACAAAATTTTGAAAAAATTTCGTCCAAAATATGTTCATCCTTTACTTCACCTGTAATGTTTCCCAATAAACGAGCGATGAGACGCAATTCTTCTGCTAACAATTCTTCTGGTATGGGCGAATAATTATTTACCCCTACAGGGCGGGATAACCCCGCCCCTACATTTTCAACCTGTACCAAAACTTCCTGTAAAATTTTTTGATGACGTACATTATTCAGTACAAAACCAGAATCTATTTCCAAACTTCCTTTTAAAAAAAGCTTTTGAATTTCTTCAAGAATTTCATTTAAACCCTGACTCGTGACAGCTGAAACAGAAAAAATTTGATCTCCCACCGTTTTTAAATCCCATCCAGGTTTTAAATCGATTTTATTTGCTACCTTCAAGTGTTTCTTTAACTTTATTTTCTCTAAAATTTGATGATCTTCTAAAGTTAAAGGATTACTTGAATCTAAAATCACCAGTACGAGGTCTGCTTTTTCAATTAAATTTTCAGATCGTTTGATTCCTTCTTGTTCTACGGGATGAGCTGCCTCTCTTAATCCAGCTGTGTCATAAATTTGAATGGGTATGCCAGAGAGTTTAATTTCCCCCATCACTACATCACGGGTAGTTCCGGGTTCGCTATGAGTGATGGCTTTATCTTCTTCTAAAAAAGCATTGAGCAAACTCGATTTACCAACATTGGGTTTTCCAACCAGGGCTATCTTCAATCCATGTTTGTAGAGTTGCCCCGTTTGAAAAGAAGCAAGCAGGCGTTTGCTTGTGGTTTTAATTTTTTCTAAAACTAAAAGGCATTCTTTAGGATTAAAAAGTGCTACATCTTCTTCGATAAAATCAAAACCCAACTCCAAACGACTCATCACCTGAATTAAATCTTGCCGAAGCGATTCCACCAAGCGTGATAAATTTCCTCCTAACTGACTCAGAGCGTTTTTAGCAGCCAACTCACTTTTACTGGCAATTAAATCTGCAATGGCTTCGGCCTGGCTTAAATCCATCTTGCCATTTAAAAAAGCTCTTTTGGAAAACTCTCCTGGCTTGGCACTGGTAGCTCCCAAACCCACCAAAATTTTTAAAACTTGCTCCACCACAACGGGACTTCCGTGCATATGAATTTCGGCTACATCTTCTCCGGTAAAACTATGAGGGGCTTTCATAAAAACCACCATCGCTTGATCCAAAACAACCCCCTCACCCTGCACCCTCTCCCCCAAGGGGGAGAGGGGAATATTGTTTGTTCCATCCTTCACCCCTGTACCGAAGGGAGAGGGGTGGGGGTGAGGGATCATGATTTCCCCAAAATACATTTTATGTGTTTCAAAATCCTCCCAACTCCCCCCTTCATGAACAAAAAGTAAGTCTTCTCCCCTCCCCCTTGATGGGAGAGGGTGATTCTTTAATTTTTTCTTCCTAAAAATTTTTTGTAAAAAAGATAAGGCCTGTGGCCCCGACAAACGAACCATGGCTATCGAGGCTTCCCCCGGGGCTGTTGCTTGCGCTACAATGGTAGAAGAATTGGACATACATTTATCGTCGAGCAATACGTAGGGGCGCGTCTTTTGCGAAAATGGGATTGTTGAAAAATGTCGCCCCTCTGTCATCCCTGCGAAGGCAGGGATCCAGAAACTCTTGAAAAGACTGGATTCCCGCCTTCGCGGGAATGACAAAATTGGTTGGAAACTATATTTTTCAACAGACCCAAAATTTTCTTTTCAGGGTCATGATTTTTTATTGGTTACGTTGTTTTCTTCACCTTTAATCGCTTCAACAAATCCAAAAAGGTTACTTCTTCATGAATCATGTATTGTTGAATAAACGACACCAACATATTGAAAAAGATGTAGAGCACGAGCCCAAAAGGTAAAAAGATGAGAAAAACCGAAAACATAATCGGCATAAACATCATCATTTTTTGTTGAGCTGGATCCATGGTAGAGGCTTGTGGATTGTATTTTTGTTGCAACACCATCACCACACTGAGAAGAACTGGGGAAATAAAGTAAGGATCGGGAGCAGCTAAATCCTTATAAAACCAGAAAAAGGGAGCATGATAAAGTTCAATAGCACTCCAAAGCACCTTATAAAGGGCAAAATAAATAGGCATTTGCAAAACAAGCGGTAAACATCCGCTCATAGGGTTTACCTTATAACTTTTAAATAAAAGCATCATTTCCTGATTTTGTTTTTCCCGATTATCTTTATATTTTTCACGAATTTCTTTTAATTTGGGTTGAAGTTTTTGCATGGCCTTCATCGATTCCATCGATTTTTTATTGACGGGATGAAGAATCATTTTGATAAAAAAAGTAAGAGCAATAATAGCTAAACCCCAATTACTCAGAATTTTTTGGAAAAAAATCAAAAGCCAAAGAATAGGAATACAAAAAAAGCCTAAATAACCATAATCAACACTTTTCTCGAGACTCACTCCTATTTTTTCTAAAAGATTTCTTTCTTTTGGGCCTAAATAAGCACTAAATTGTTGTTTTACTCCTTGGCCAGGAGCTAAATTTGTTTCACCATAGGAAAAAGAAGTAAAAACCAAATCTCCTTTTTTACCAGAAGAAACTAAAGCTTGTGGGGCTTCTTGTCTTGAAATCATGGCTAAAAGAAAATAACGATCGGTAATTCCAGCCCAAGCAATGCGCCCTTTTTCTTCTGTGGTTGTTAATTTACTCCAGTTATTATGTGAAATGAGTTTCCCTTCCTTAAAAAATAAAGGATAAAAGGGATTGGGTTGTTTGATAAAAGAAAAAAACCCGCCTGTTTTTATTTCTTTCTTTTGAGGCCTTTCAATCCAAAGAGTGGGTTTTAAAATTTGATTTTGTGAGCTCACATTGGTTACTTCTAAGGCAACATCCACCACATAAGATTGATCCTTGGAAAGAGTGATAGTTTTAACCACTCTGAAATCTTTCGATTCCCATTGTAAGACAAGACTTTTTTCTTGGTTTGGATTTTCTAATATTTGAAAATGGGCTGTTTCATCAAAAGCAGAATTGCCTAAAGTAGTTTTAAGAATTGAACTGTCTCCAAGGTTTGGATTAATTAAATCAATGAAAGGTTCGGTAGTTCCTGCTGTTTGAGAAAACTTTTTAAGTTGCCATTCTTTAAAAACTCCATCTTCACTGCTTAAAAGAGCTAAAATAAAATCATTTTCTAAAGTTTTCTTCATCACAGGTGATTTCTTCAAAATTTTCTGTGGAGATAAAACAGCAGCAGAAACAAGAGAGGTTGTAGGCACTGGAGGTTCCGTTTGCACTGAAGCTTTTTGAACAGTCTGAGGATTTTTTGGAGGTGGATTAATCCATGTATAGTAAACATAAAAAACCACCATACTTAAAGCAACAGCTAAGAGAGTTCGTGATTGATTCATAGGGGATCAAAGCCTCCTGCACAATAGGGATGACAACGGAGTAAACGCCAAAAAATTTTAGGCCACCCCTTCCAAGAATAACGATGCAAACACAATCTGGTATATTCGGAACAAGTAGGATGAAAACGGCAAGAATTTCCAAAAAAAGGAGAAATCCATTTTTGATAAAATTGAAATAATTTATCCATGCATTTGACCCACCACTTGCTTAAAAAACAAATCGATATCTTGAGAGCCAAGCCAGCCCTTTGACCAATAAAAAAAATAATCAAAAGATTTAAATAACTCCTTGTTTTTCCTAAAAAATTCCCGTGTTTTTCTTTTCATCCAATTACGATTTACAGCGCATCCGGCTCTTTTAGAAACAGCCACAGCCAAACGGGGATGGTGCAAATGATTCCTCAAAAAATAAACAACCAAGGAACCACAAACCAATTTTTTCCCCAAACGTCTAACTTTATCAACTTGATTGGTGCTTCTTAATCGATATAAACCCGAAAAAGATTGAGAAAGGGAACTCATGTTTATTTTTTATAAACTTTTGGTGTGAGTGTCTTTCTTCCTTTTCGTCTTTTAGCGGAGAGAACTTTGCGCCCACCAGGGGTTTTCATCCGCTTACGAAAACCATGCCGGCGCTTTCGCTTGATTTTACTAGGTTGGTAGGTTCTCTTCATTTTAGACTCCTAAAAAAATTTTAATTTTCATGAAGATAAAAGTTTTTGTGATTCTTCACGAAACATTTTTTTTGTCAACGCAAAAACAACTACAAAAAAAACGAACAGTGCCCACTACTTAAAAAAAATTCACATTTCTGAAAAAAAATTTCTTGCCAAAGAATCCCATCCTGAATAAAAATTCATCCACTTTGATACTGGATTTTTTTTACCGGTTTCTCAAAAACTTTAGGCTTGGTCTCATACAGTTTTGGAGGAACGGTGTCCAGCCTTTTGGAATTTAAAATTATGGCTCTCCAGCCTTTATGTTTTAAGTTCTGATAATTACAAGGTAATTTCAGTTTTCCACAGCCTGTGGATAAGCTGTGTATAGGGGGGTATTTTGTCTTCAGTTTTAATCGCGGATGAGATTTTGGCGAAACTGCACGATGCCTTAAAAACCAAGGTTAACGAATTTAACTATAACAACTGGCTAGGCCAATGTTCGTGGTCGGTTAAAGATGATGTAGCCCATGTGCGTGTTCCCAATAAATTTATTCGTGATTGGATTGTAGAAAATTATTTGGAAGTTGTTAAGTATGAGCTGTTTCGCATTACTGGAAAAGAATTTCAGATTATTTTTCAGGTAGATCACACTCTTCAAAAAACAGAACAACCCAAAGTAGGAGTGGCAAATCATCATTTGCCATCAGCTATACCCCTTCCTCAAACTGAAGAAAAGGCTCCAAAAAAACACCTCCCAGAAGGCATCAACTCTCGTTATACCTTTGAAAATTTTGTGGTAGGTAATTCTAATCAATTTGTCAACGCAGCATGCAAGGCTGTGGCCAACCATCCAGGAAAAAATTACAATCCACTTTTTATTTACGGAGGGGTTGGTTTAGGCAAAACTCATCTTTTAAATTCCATTACTATTAACATTCTTCACAAAAATCCGCAGACTAAGATTGTTTTTGTCACAGGCGAGCATTTTACTAATGAGGTGATTAATAGTATTCGTTACGATAAAACTTATGAACTGCGAAAAAAATATCGCAGTAACTGCGATTTACTTTTAATTGATGATGTTCAGTTTCTTGCAGGCAAAGAACGCACGATGGAAGAATTTTTTCATACCTTCAATGCTCTTTATGAAGGCAGAAAACAAATTGTCATGACTTCTGATACCCTGCCCAAAGATATTCCCAATTTAGAAGAAAGATTAAGATCACGTTTTAGCTGGGGACTTTTGGCAGATATTCAAGCTCCTGATTTTGAAACGCGTTGTGCCATTTTAAGAAAAAAGGCTGAAGACGAAAAAATTAAACTCCCTGATGAGGTTTGCCAGTACTTAGCTACCCATATTAAGAGCAATGTGCGTGATTTAGAAGGTGCTTTAATCAGACTTGCAGCTTTTTCTTCCTTAGCTGACGTATCTCTTTCGGTTGATTTAACAGCTGAAGTCTTAAAAAACATGCTGACTGGATTTTCTTCTCACATGACCATCGATAAAATTCAAGAATCCGTGGCTCATTTCTTTAATTTAAAAATTTCAGACCTCAAATCTCCTCGTCGTCATAAACATTGGGCCACTCCCAGACAAATTGCCATGTATCTTTGCAAAAAACACGTTAAAGCGTCTTATCCTGAAATTGGTCAAAGGTTTGGAGGAAAAGATCATACCACGGTGATTCACGCTTTCCAAAAAATCGAAAAACAACTGGGCGACAATTGCGATATCCGCGAACACATCGCCAAAATCGAACAAATCCTCGATCGAAGTATTTAGTAATTTCCTGTGAGTAACTCTGTAAATGTCTGTGGATAGCTCTTCAACTTATCCTCAAATTGATACAACATACACATCAAATAAAATACCCTACGGGATAAATTGTTTTTTTCTTCATTTAACCCCCAATCATTTTCCATAAAAATCTCTAACAAAAAGACAACTTAAACTACTTATACCCAAATTCACAGTCTCTATGACGATGACGATAAGATATTAAATAAAGAATTAAAGAAGAAGAAAGGAGTTAAAAGTCATTTAGAAAGTAATAGCCTTTTTTAAAGGGATGTTTTAGAAAATTCTACGGGGAGGGATCTCATGGAATTTAAAATTGGTAGAGATCAATTTTTAGAAGGTTTAGCGAAAGCTCAAGGTGTGGTGGAAAGAAAAAATACCATGCCTGTTTTATCTAACATTTTAATTGAAGCCGATAAATCCAATATCAAACTCACTGCCACCGATTTAGAGGTTGCCTACGTTTCCAAAATTCCTGCTCACGTCATTCAAACAGGGCAAGCTACCCTGCCCTGTAGAAACCTTCACGATATCGTGAGAGAAATGAATTTAACTGACATTCATTTAAGTCTTAAAGAAAATAATCGGGTTGAAATTAAAGGTGGCACGTCTCAATTTAATATTCCAAGTCTTCCTGCCACTGAATTTCCATCTCTTCCTCAAGTCGAGGGAGAATCAGTTGAACTTTCCTGCTCTGTAATTGCCAATATGATTGAAAAAACAGCTTTTGCCATGTCTGTTGATGAAACTCGTCATCATTTGGCTGGTATTTTACTTGAAAAAGGAGATGGCGATACTTTTCGTATGGTAGCAACCGATGGACATCGACTTGCTTTAATCGATCAGGATGTTTCAGTAGAAAAGTTAAAATCAGTGCGCGTGATTATTCCTAAAAAAGGAGTTGGAGAACTTCGTAAACTGGTTTCCAAAGAAGGAAGTTTTGAATTAGCCCTTGGAGATAAAAATTTATGCGCCCGAAAAGGAAATGAAAGTCTTTATATTCGTTTAATTGAAGGAGATTTTCCTGACTATAATCGAGTGATTCCTAAAAAAAGTGAAAAAATAGCCACACTTCCCCGTACCAAATTTATTGGAGCCTTGAGAAGGGTTTCTCTTCTTGCTAACGAACGTTCTCGTGGCATTGTTGTTTCTCTTTCCTCGGGGATGGTTGAAATTTCAATTAATAACCCCGATTTGGGTGAAGCCAGAGAAGAATTTGACATGGATTATCGCGGCGAAAATGTCAAAATCGGGTTTAATGCCAAATATTTTTTAGATGGTCTTGATGTGATTAAAGACGATACCGTCACCCTTTCTTTTCAAGGTGATTTAGCGCCTTGCATTTTAAGGGCTCATACAAAAGACCCTGGGTTTTTGTATGTGATTATGCCGATGCGAATTTAATGGTCTCCCCTAACCTCCTTATGCTGAAGGAATCCCTTTGGAGCACGGAGGGCTACTTGTATGCACCTTCTTTCTCTTTTTCTTCATCAGTTTCGAAATTATTCTCACTTCGAGGTTAATCTTCATCCTCACTTTAATGTGATTATTGGAAAAAATGCCCAAGGTAAAACCAATTGGGTTGAAGCCATTCATTATTTGGGTACTCTTCAAACTTTTCGAAGTGCCGAAAAAACAGATCTCATCATGCAGGGAAAAACAGAAGCAACTCTGGGTGCTCGTTTAAAACGAGGGGAAGTCATTCATGATGTGAGAGTACTTTTAACAGAACATACCAGACAAATCAAACTTGATGGAAAAAAACCCGACCTTTTTCGTGATTATTACGGGCTGATTCCAGTTTTGCTTTTTGAACCAAGGGATGTTTACCTCATGCGTGAGACTCCTGCTGTGAGAAGACGTGCTATTCATAGGGCCCTGTTTTTAGACAGGCCCGATTCTTTGCATCTCATTCAAGATTATGAAAAAGTAGTTGCCCAGAAAGGAAAACTTTTAAAAAATGATCATTTTTCTCAAGATGAGATGGAAGTGTGGGACGAAAAATTATTAATCCTCGGATCTGAATTAATTGTAAGGCGTTTAAATTGGATTAATCAAGTAAATAGCATTTTGAGTGATGAATATAACCAGGTAGCCAAACAATCACAAACACTGTGTATCAACTACAAACCAAAAAATATTCCTGAAATAGAAAATCAAATGGAAGTTAAAGCAATTTATGAGGTGTTAAAAACAGCTTTGATACGTTCTAAGCCCGAGGAACAACAAAGACGCGAATGTGTGATTGGACCTCATCGGGATGATTGGGAAATGCAAATTGAGGGAAGACATTTAAGCCATCAAGGATCTCAGGGTGAAAATCGGTCAGCCATCATTGCTTTAAAATCGGCCCAGGTAAAATTATTTCACAAAGAGCATTTCGAGCCTCCGCTTTTTATCTTGGATGATGTAGCCAGCGAGCTTGATTCGGATCGGGTTTTGGCCCTTTTTGATTATTTAAGCCAAATCAAGGCTCAAGTCTTTTTAACCACCACAGAAAGAGAAACAATTTCAAGGTGTTTACATGAGAAAGGACTGTCTTTTCTAGTTGAAGAAGGGCGCCCCACTATGCTAAATCTCATGTCTTAAACATGACAAATTCTTTGCCACTATCAGCCTCTCAATATGATGCCTCTACTATTAAAATCCTCGAAGGATTAGAGGCGGTGCGTAAGCGTCCTGCCATGTATATTGGCTCTACAGGAACAGGCGGCTTACATCATTTAGTTTACGAATTAGTTGATAACAGCATTGATGAAGCGTTAGCTGGTTTTTGTACTGAAGCCAAAGTAACCATTCATATCGATGGAGCTATTACGGTTGAAGATAATGGCCGTGGTATTCCAGTTGATATTCACGAACAATATGGAATTTCAGCAGCCGAAGTTGTTTTAACAAAACTTCATGCAGGGGGAAAGTTTGAAAATAGCGCTTACAAAGTATCTGGTGGTTTGCATGGTGTAGGTGCTTCGTGTGTTAATGCTCTTGCAGCTAGTTTAGAATTAGAAATTAGGCGTAACGGAAAAGTATATCAGCAATCCTACGCGAGGGGGAAACCCTTAAATCCTCTCAAAGAAGTGGGTGTTACCGATAAGCGGGGAACTAAAATTTGGTTTAAGCCCGATGATCAAATTTTTGAAACCTTGGAATTTAATTTTGATACTCTTTCACAAAGACTCCGTGAGCTGTCTTTTTTAAATAGCGGCGTTAAAATTGAAATTAAAGATGAACGCAATGAAAAAGAACACACCTTTCTTTACGAGGGTGGATTAGTTAGTTTTGTCGAATTTTTAAATCAAAGAAAAACTCCCATTCATACCAAAGTGGTGAGCTTTAATAGTACCAAGGATAACACAACGGTTGAAATTGCCATGCAATGGAACGATGGTTATAACGAAACCATTTTTAGTTTTGCCAACAACATTAATACCGTTGATGGAGGCACTCATCTTTCAGGTTTCAGATCGGCTCTCACCCGCTGTATTAATGCGCATGCTGAAAAAGAAGGCTTTTTAAAAGGCTTAACTGAAAAACCCAGCGGGGAAGATATGCGTGAAGGGCTAACCGCTGTTGTGAGTGTAAAACTTCAAAATCCCCAATTTGAAGGACAAACCAAGGGCAAGCTTGGCAACAGTGATGTAGAGGGGATTGTTAAACAAATTGTCAACGATCGTTTTGGGGCTTATCTGGAGCAAAATCCAGGAGAGGCTAAAAGAATTATTGCCAAGGTTGTAGAGGCTGCAAGAGCCAGAGAAGCAGCGCGTAAGGCCAGAAATTTGGTGCGGCGCAAAAGTGCATTGGAGGGGCATTCGCTGCCAGGCAAGCTCGCCGATTGTCAGGAAAAAGATCCGAGATTAGCTGAACTCTACATTGTTGAGGGAGATTCTGCTGGTGGTTCAGCCAAGCTGGGACGCGATCGAAAAAATCAAGCTATTCTTCCCTTGAAAGGAAAAATTCTCAATGTGGAAAAAGCTCGTTTTGATAAAATGATTTCTTCTGAAGAAATTCGCATTCTCATTACAGCTTTAGGTGCCGGCATTGGTGCAGAAGAAAAATCAATGGATAAGCTGCGCTATCATAATATTGTGATTATGACAGATGCTGATGTTGATGGAAGTCATATCAGAACGCTGTTACTCACTTTTTTTTATCGTCAAATGCCTGAGATTATTGAACGAGGGTATCTCTATATTGCTCAGCCCCCGCTTTACAAAGTAAAAAAAGGAAAGGCCGAAAAATATTTAAAAGATGATCACGCCTTGGAAGAATATCTCATTGAATTTGGTGTTGGTGGATGTGTGCTTGCAACAAAAAAAGGTCCGCTGAAACCCCAAGAGTTAAGTGGGCTAACTCGTAAGCTGATTCATGCGGGTTTGATTATGGAGCGCTTGGCTAAACGGGTTGATTCGCGCATTGTTGAAGCCATCGTTTGGGGATCTGATTTATCAAGAGAAGCTTTGAAAAATCAACTGAAGGTAAAACAAGAATTAATTAAAGCTAAAGAATATCTCACTCACAATTTTACAGACTTAGGTTCTTATCAACTCGAAGAAAAAGAAGATGCCGAACATTCTGCAACTCGCCTTATTTTTAAATCGGTTTTTCGTGGAGCAAACAGGGTAACTACTATTGACGATGAATTTTTATCCACAGCTGAAATTCATGAACTGATCAAGTTAAAAGATGAATTTTGCGAATTAGGAATAGGACCTTTTGAAATGACTCATGCAGATCAAACTGTAAAACTTAAAAATCTTTTTGCAGTGAGGGATTATATTTTAGCTGAAGGAAAAAGGGGCCAATCTATTCAACGTTACAAAGGTTTGGGTGAAATGAATCCCGAACAACTTTGGGACACCACCATGAATCCTGTAACACGCACCCTCCTTCAGGTTAAAGTGGTTGATGCGGTGGAGGCTGATCAAATTTTTACAGTTTTAATGGGAGACGAAGTAGAACCCCGCCGCGAATTTATCGAAAACAATGCCTTAAACGTCCGTAATTTGGATGTGTAGGAAATTATCGCGCCAGAGCTTCTTCTACAAGCCGATCTGCAATTTCTGGGGGAACACCCTCTGGGTAATCTTTTTCAAGCCGTGATGCTAATTCCCGCAAAATATCTCGTTCCCGAGTACGGGCTGTACTGGCAGCGCTGGTTTTATCCCCTGTTTCTTGGGGGGAATTGTTGGCTAAAAAAGGGGGAATCATTCCAGGGTTTGCTGCTGTTTCACGAGCGACCAGGTTGATGTAGTAGGAAGGACGTTGAATACCTTCGAAGGTAAGTCCACCAACCCCCATATGTAGAAATGTGTTGGCATCATTTAATGCATGACAAGGAAATACAATTTTTTGCGCCCATAGTTCACGTGTACTCATTTTTTTTACAAGACCTTCTGGATCAGCCAAGATGGCTGCATTTGGGAAAAGGCGTTTCTTGTATTTTAAAATGCGGAGGACGGAAGCTTCAAGCTCTTCCCTGGGTACCACACCCGCTTCCGTAGCTTTTGTTAATTCACCCAACATTTTATCCAAAAAAGATGGGTCGCGTGCGTAAAGTAAGCACACATCAATGCCGGCCTTGGTTGCCTGCACAATGGCAGGAATGGCATAGTGTCCAAGGGCATCAGTGGGTGTTCCTTGGCGTTTGAAATAGTCGGTAAAAGCAGGTGTTCCTAAATCATCCGAAAACAAAACAGTATCCGGCCCCAGGGAAGAGCGAACCATGCCACACACGGCGGGAGAAAGAGTTCCTGGCTTAATTGTTCCAGCATCAGTTTCAAGTGCGGGATAGGCCACCCCAGAAACCATAACAGCCATTTGTTCTTGTTCTTGGAAAGCTCTTTGGAAGGCCGAAAATTCGGTCAAAATAGCATCCTTGTTTCGATAATCAATTTGCATTTCTTTCCATTCAGGATTTTCAGTAACGTAACCAATACCCGGAGCATGTTTAAGCACAAACCCAACGCCTTCATTGTTTTGACGAGTTGCTTTTACAGTAAGCAAGGCCAGTGTTGCTGTTACTTCCGGATCGTGTGAAAAAACACGCCCACCCTTTTCCATGTACCCTTGCCCATCCTTGCGGGCCACATCACACAGGGGGCCATAAAGCAGGTTGAATCCTGTGTTAGCAGCACTGGGGTAGCTCCACAGGGTTGTGGTGTATTCTTGGGCTAGAGTTACAATTTGATTCCAGTCTTCTGGTAAATCTTGTTTGGCGGTGGTCACTGTTGAAAGGGATGCTGTTCCTGAAATTTTTTGGGCCATGAGAGTTGTAATAACATCCCCTATGCCAGGAGTAATGGGGGTGGCTGCTTGTGCCATTTCAAGCCAAAAACTAAATTGGGTGTCATCTGGAAGTGCGGCTTCTCCTAAAGTGGTGATGGTTGCTATTAAACTGGCCTGTGTTGCAGCATCTAAAACAAAAGCATTGGGGCTTATTTTTCTTAAAGCTTCCTGGGCTTCAACATAATTGAACCCAAAGCTTTGCAAATCAGAAATATCTAAAACTCCATCGTTCTCGGTCCGCGATTTGATATCTTGATCAAAAAAATTTGTGCAAGCAGAACGAATGGAGGCCTCAAAACTCTGGGGATCTTTTACATAGGGAGCCAGTGGGGCCATGCTATAAAGCGCATACTTCACATGCCATATTTCTAAAGTTGGAGAAGGATGGTTTTTGTATTCATCAGCGATGTAGAGCACAACTTGTGTAACCAAGTTTTCATATCGAGTAAGCAAATCTGTACCAACACCTTCGGTGGAAACTTGAGCAATGGTATCAACAAATTCTGATGGAAAAAACGTGTTATCTTGTGTTGGTGCATACTCATTCCACATTTGTTCCCATACAGAAAGAATACCACCATCAAGGACAGGGTTTTTTATTTCAGTGCTCAATTTCTGTACGGGAACATTTCCTTCCAGGACAATTCCCAATTCTTCGGCTTCTTGGGCTAAATCTTGCGCGTGCCAATCTTGTTTGTCTTTGTAATGGTCGTAAAGTTTTTGAAGTTCTGGGCCCCGTGCGGCAACGATCATGGCTTGTGCTTGATCAGCTGGGATTTCAAAACTTTGCCCGGCTAAAAAATTGAGATCATCCCAACCATACTGCCAAGCTTCTGGATACCTGGCAACATGAGAAAGCATGGTTTTAAAATCAGCTTTTTGATCACGTTCGGTAAATTTTGGTTGTTGAGAGGAAAGGTTTTCTAAATGATCATGATAAAAAGAAATGGCATCATCCCTTGTATTGTTAAGCAAAAGGTAGGTTTTTGGGTCTGGTTCTTTTCCTTTGATGCTTCTGGTTAGTTGACGATCCATTACCCCGATTGCTGCCATCAGCACATTGGCTTCCTCCTGATACATTTGAGACCGAAATGGAGATGGTAGGGTGCAAGCTAACATGTGGCATTCGCCCAACCGATCTAAAAAATCAACCTGCTTCTCCTCCCTGTAACTCACACCATGGTTTTCTATGAGATCTTCCTTGATGATGTGTTTAATTTCTTCGATAAGAGAAAGGCATTGTTGGTAAATTTGTGCGGGGTTTGTGCTAGATCTTGGCAGCGCAACGGGAATGGATGAGGTCCCCTCATCGTACCAATCACAAGGAACGTTGGTAGCATCAACCAGGGCTTTATCAATAACGGTGCGGTATTGATGGGGTACTCGTGGAAGAACAACAGGTTTGGAATCCATTCCATTACTCTGCTAATTGAAGAATAGGAGACATCGTAATATGAGATGTGTTGGCAACCAAAGCATCATTGATTTCACGTGTTGGCATGGTCATCGGCCCATGTGAACTTACTATGGCTGTAGGGCCGTTTGTTGCAGGTGGTGTGGTTGCTGCTTCTGCTGGTTGTTCTGCTAAAGATGGAATGGGTCCTTCGAAGTTAACAGCTTCCGTACTAAAACCCTCAGCTGTAAAGTCCTGCTTATCTCTTTTAACCACTTCACACACATCCGTTGTGGCACAAGTAAACAATGTGGCATCTAAAAGCATGGGAGGAGCGGCATGGGTACTTGCATCTGCATCATAACCCATCACACCAATTAAAGCCAAGTTAACAGCTGTTTGATCACTTTTATCAATGCCAATCACATCTGTGGCATTGGTGACTCGATAAAGTTGCAAAGCGGGTTCGGCATCACTTCTATGAAATCCAAAATGATTGATACCAGAAAAAACCTGCCCACTCATTAATTCCTGAGATTGCCCGGTTGCGGTAGCCAGATTAGGATTACCACTGGCATCAAGCCCCAGCCACCAATGGTTGGGATCGGTATCGGTATCGATGTTGGTATCGATGGCACAATCGTAGCCCGAAGTGCATGTGGTTGTAGCATCACCATGTTGCCATGCTAAATGAGAAACAGAAACATCCGAACTTTTGTAGGCAATAACCTTGGCTCTGACTTCAGCAGCAAAATTAATAATTCTATCTTGTCCTCTAAAACCTGTAGACCAGCAGAGTTGATAGTTACCATTGGCATCTTTAACAGGTGCGCCATCTGTCTCACAAATATGTACTTTTGTTCCTAAATGATGAATTTTGCTTTGGTTGCGATCGTTATTTTGAAAAGAAAGATTCACACCATTTAATAGAGCAACCACCTTATCAAAACCAGATTGATAAAGCTGGGGATAGGTAGCTTGATCTAAAATAAAAGGAGTTCCTCCTTCTAAATTACCGGTGCATCTTCCAATGGGAGCACTGCTTGTGTTAGTTACTTGATTGGTAGTTGAACAATCAACTGTTTGGACAATATCGGCCATCTCCATGGAGTTTGAATCGTAACGAATAACGGCATAAGCAATGGTTCTGGTGCCCTCATGAGTTACACTCATGTCTTCGGTTTCATCATGTCCATTAAAGTTGGTGCTCATGCTCATGGTGCCTGTGATTGCATTATCAGCTTCAGCCAGGGTACTTGTTGCTGGATCTATGTAGGACAAAAAGGTTTCTAAATCTCTGGCTGTTTTATCTGTAAATCTTTCTGAAGTACCTAAAAAAATGATAGCTGATTTTTTGCTTGAAGTAGCCGTAGCAGAAGGCGTGCATACTCCATTGGCGTCGGGGTAAATATCTTTGTTGGTATCATCACAATCGGTATTGTTGGCAACATGCCCTGCTGGAGCGCTGCAAGCTTCATCTGTAGGTGTTTGAGGGGCGCCCGCAACATCGCCATAAGTATCTCCATCGGTGTCGGGATAATAGGGAGTGCATAAAACATTGGCCGTAGCTCCGCCAACAACCACATCACTTGCTGCTTCTTCACCTGTTGGGCGATTAGCTCCGCTACAAGCGGTAAGTAAGCCCAAAGCAATCACAAGAGTTAGTTTTAAAAAAAGTTTTGAGTTCATATGATTTTGTCAGGATGACACCATTTATTTATTAATGCTTTTACTTCCTGTGCACGAGTTACTGGAATTATTACAAGTGCCAGCAAAAAGAGGCTCACCACTCAAGCCTAAAGCATCGTTGAGTTTTTTACATACAGTTGTGTCTTTGCAGGCCCAAACCATATCTACTGAGGCGCTAGGTACTAATCCTAGGAGTGGTATGGGCATGGTAAAATACGCGTAATTACCCGCACCTGAAATCACAGCATACACATCATCACCATTAACCCCATTATTATAATCTTCTGGTTTATAGGTGGTGAGGGTTAAGCCATTGATTTCGATGGACTGAGTGAATTCATAGCCCCAATGTTTGAAGCTATTAAAAGCAGTATCACGGGTTAAAGTCCATCCTGTGCCTGTATCAAAGGGTGTGTAACTTCCATCTGACTTTTTTCCAAAATAATACTTTCTTTGATCCATGCTGGCATAATCTTGATTGGTATCATAGGCGCGTTCTTTGATGGACATGTATTGATTATTGTAAAGAACCACAATGGGACGTAACTTAGCGGTGTAAGCTTTTGTCTGGACATTACTTGGTACACTGATGCCAGCGGTGATGTTATAGTAATCAAAAATATAATTTCCGGTCATTCTAGTTTCCCAGCACAAATTGTATTGGCTATCTTTAGTAATCCACATTTTGGTATAAAGATTTTCAATATCTGCATTGGTTCCATCATCCCAGCGCATATCTACACCCTTCATCACAAGAGCCATGCTATTAAAACTACTTGAGGCATTGTAGAGTTCGGGATAGTCTGATTCAAGAAGGGGCATACAGGCATTGTCTTCGGCCTTTCCCTTGCAAATACCATCTGTTGATTGGGGGCAATTTTTTTCAATCACTCCTAAATCCACCATTTTAGCGTAATCGGTATTATAGGCAACCAAAGCTCCTCTTACCTCGTAATCAAAGGGAACTCCGCGACTATTGTAGCCAAATTCCACTTGAGTTGAGAGATCAAAGCCTACGGCATCTGCTGTATCTGCTGTGGTGGCCGAAGATTCAAGATAATTGGCCACTTTGTTGATCTCAATACTTTGACTACTGATGCTTAATTGGAGTTTTGATAGTCCACGCCACACAGCAATACCTGTCCATTTTTTGCACTCTGATTCACCCGCACAGTCGGAATCATCACAATCTACTAAGGTATCCCCATCATTATCAGTGCTATCGGTGCATATTTCTGCAGTGGTTGTAGTAGCTTCTACGCAATGCCATCCTGGAAGGCTGGCGGCATTCATAGCTTCTACATTGTCCGCTGCACAAAATTCTTTGGGATTAATGGCCAAAATTTTGGTGCCTTTTTTCCCGGGAAAGTTTTTAGCATAGGGGCCAGTATCATAGGCATCTTCCGCTAATGTTACTTCTTCACTTTCTTCTGTTTCTGTTTCAACAGCTTCAACTTCAGCTTCTTCAGGTGCTTCTACTTCTGGTCCACCACCCCTTCTTGCTCCTAACCTGCTGAGTATGCCCCCACCTCCGCTTAATCCTTTTTTCCCTGGTTTTCTTAAGTTTCCACTTTTAGTTCCTACTTCAACAACTTTAACTCCCTTGAGTGTGGTTAACACATCAAGTGAAATAGGAGCTGGAGTTACTGAATCTTTGGGATAAGTTTCATCCCAAACCAGGTCTACTTTTTTGCAAGTACAAACCACTTCATCAATTTTTTTGTCGCAGTTATTATCGATGTTGTCTTTAAATTGACCGCCATTGGCAAAGGGCTGGCCTTCGGGCATCATGGGGTTAACGTAAGGATCGGTATCATTACAATCCAGATTATTGCCTACGCCTTTATCGGGAGCTTTGCATTGTTCTAAGTAATCCCCAGGATCTCCATAACCATCGTTATCTTTATCGATATACCACTGAACAGCAACACGCATTTTTGGATTTTTATCATCGCAATCGTTTCCGTTATCAACATAGCCTTCGGGAGCGCTACAGGCTACTTGTGAAACGGCAGGATCTCCAACGCCATCTTTATCGGTATCGGCATAGTAGGTTTTAGCTTGGGCTGCTTCATCTTCGGCATCGGTTTTTCCGTTGCAATCGTCGTCTTTGCCATTACCACACACTTCAGTTGCTCCGGGATGCACATCGGCATCGGCATCATCACAATCCCCAGCATCGGCTGTTACCCCATCACCATCAGCATCTACGGGTGCCGATTCTGCAGGAGCTGCTTCTTCAGTTGCAGCCTCTTGAGGCCGACTTGCTCCCTTACATTGGGCAAGCGTAAGGCTTAAAAGTGCCCCAAATAAAATGGTGAGGATGTGATTTGTTTTCATAATTGCTCCCTTTTATCTTTCTACTTTAATACTCATACCATCAGTTTCTTGTCTTTTATCACTGGATGAGCTGCGAAGTGATTCGTCACCCGATTCTCTTTTACAAACTGAATCATCAGAACAAGCCAAAACTCGTGCGGTAAGTTTTCTTGGTTTCCAAAGATGTTCTTCAACCAAAGCACAATCACCATTTTTGAACATGGCACCCTTCATGCCGACTGTAGCAATGGAATTTTGCCAAGAGTTCAACCAAACCCAGGCTCCCACACGATGCATTTGCACAGCAATGTCTTCGTTAAAACCCCAAGATTTGAGACCAACTAACACATTGTCCGAACCAGCTGTGGAAGTAACAGAGGAGCTTAAAGTTCCTTGGCGAGAAGCTTCGTAGTAAGTGCCATCTTTTTCCCAATCACCGTTTTCAACAGCAACCTGAGAGACTTTAGCGGGGTCATAGACGAAAACGGTGTAACTAACATCGGTGACATAATCGATATGGTTTAGTTCACCATTAAACTTGGTTTCCATGTGGACGTGGAGCTCATAATTACTAGGAATATCGGCATTATCTATCCACGCAGTTGCATAGCCATCTCCAAACTCAACACTTTGTTCACCAGGGCCTTCAAAATCTGTATGGAAGCCGTTAAGGAAAACAGCAACTTTTTTTCCTGCAAGCCAAGCAGTATCGAAATAACTATCAAGTTGAACTTTGTCTGTTTCGTTGCATTTACCCCATTCGGGATTAACACAATCCATTTCATGGGATCCTCTACGGGTTTGAATAAAAGCTGTATTATAGGCAAAAACATCATAGTAGGCCCTACTATCAAAAATATAATCGATCTCTCCATGATCTAAATAATGGTGAATATCAAAATTAACAGTAACACCATCAGACGCAGAACTCGAAGATACATCAGTAAAGTAGGATCCTAATTCATTGTACTCCATATTTTCTGTACCGCCCGCACAACTCCCATCATCATACCACCAGTTAGCACCACGCCAGATGGGAGTACCTTTCCAGCAAGAATTTGACGCAGAAGAACAATCGGTATCGGCACAATCAATTAAGGTATCTCCATCGTTATCACTGCCATCGCTGCAAGAGGTTTCTCCAGTTGTTGTGTTGTCATCAGGAGTATCGTAACTATCATCGGGAGTTGCTTCTGCCACAGCTTCTTGACAATCATTGCCTGGCAGGGCTTGCAGTGAGGCTTTATTAGCCATGCAGGAAGTGCCTATGAGTAAAGGAATATGGGGTATTATTTGTACTGGGGCTGCGGCTTGGGCGCTAGAAATAAAATCCCAGTCTAAACTTGAAGTAGTTGTAGGAGTTACCATGCCAATGGATTCGCAGGTACACCTGGTTTCATCTATATCGCCATTACAATTGTTATCTTTGCCATCACCATGGTCACCACCATTATTGTAAAAATAGCCCTCACTCGCATCGGGATTGATTGCAGCCACTAGATCATTACAATCATGGGCCTTGAGGATATATTTTGGTCCTGGGGCTTCGCAAGCGCGTTCCCGTTGATGAGGATTACCAAAACCATCCCCGTCTCCATCATAGTACCATCTTTTAGCTCTTTTAATAGTGGCATCGGTATCATTACAATCGGCCTTGTTGCGCACATAGCCTTCTGGTTTTTCGCAAGCAGTTTTAGGAGCATTGGCATCACCTAAATGATCCCCATCTGTATCGGCATACCACTCTATTGCTTGGGCACCGGCATCGCTTCCATCCACCACACCATTGCAATCGTTATCAAACCCATCGTCACACACTTCGGGATTGCCGGTAAACATGGTGCTATTGGTATCATCGCAATCACCTTGGCTCTCCGTTTGCCCATCTCCATCATCATCGGTTTCAACAGGTTCGGCGGAATCACTAACTGGGGCCGCACTTTCATCGACAGTATCTGAAGATTTCCCCTTGTCGCCCGAGCAAGCTGACATCAATGCCAAAATGGCAATGAAGACAGTTGCTAAAATTGTGTTTAAAAATGATGATGGTTTCATAAATCACCTCTTTTTTTATTTGAGACATGATTGTTAAAGCGCAATCCGCCTGCTAGTCCAAGCCACATAAGAAAGAAAAAAAGCATCCAGGAAACTGAATTTGGAATTTTATCTGAGCGAGGCATCAAGGAACAATTTCCATCTTGACGATTGCCCCCTCCTTCAAGCGCTAAAACAGTTGCTTCGCTCGTAGTTGTTGCAGGTGCAGCCGATGTATCTGCAACTGTATTGGCGGTTATGGTTACATCGTCGCTATCAATCCCGCCGTTTCCATCCCGTACATAAAGTTTTAAAATATAAGTGCCGGCTACATCAGGGGTAAAACTAGCTTTTACCTGATCATCGTTAGTGATTTCTAAAATTTGTGAGTCATTTGGATGAGAAGCAATTTGCCAAGCATAAGTAAGAACATCATCCGTATCTTCGTCATAACTTTCAGAGCCATCGAGACTTATTGTATCGCCCATGTTAACGCTTTGATCATTGCCTGCAATGGCCTGGGGAGAATTATTGGCAAAAGCGAGATCAGGACACCACAGCACTAAAAGTGCTAATTGAATTAAAATATGTTTTACAATATGGGTTTTCATAAATTCCTCTTCATCAAGAGGTAGAACCCTTTTCACCCCTTGATATTTTGTTTACATCTTAAATTCTGGTGGGCCTTGGTGGGTCCACCCCAAAACTCAAGGACCTATTGTGCAATCCCTATGCCAAGAGTTTCTCAAAGGGGTTGTTTTGTAACCTATTGATATTTTTTGTTAATTTTTTTATCTAACGCTTGGAGTCAGAAAAAAAAGTCAAAGAACCGTCAAAAAAGTTTTCATTTTGATAAGAAAAACTGGGTAAAAAAAGCCATGTTCTCATTTTGAGAAACCATTTTTATTGCCGGGAAAGGCCCTTGCTTTTTGGGGAGTGGAGGGATAAAAAAAGAGACTTTTCAGCTGTCATTCCCGTGCCCCTTTGTCATCCCTGCGAAGGCAGGGAATCCATCTTATCCCCTCCCCCTTGAGGGGGGAGGGTTAGGGAGAGGGTGAAAATTTCGAATTACCCCTCACCCTGCACCCTCTCCCCCAAGGGGAGAGGGGAATTTTAATTGTCAGGATGACAAAGTTGTATGGTGATGATAATTGATGTGGAAATGATAAAAGCGAGTCTTATGACAAACAACCTCGATAGTTTAAACATTAAAATGAACCGCAAAGGGTTTGGTCTGAAGGATCAAATTAAAGACGAGCTTAAATTTCATTACCATAGCCCCATTATAGAAGAAATTAAGCTTGATGGTTATACAAAAACTTTTGGAAATTTAACCATTCATTTAGCTCGTGAATTTGGTTTTTGTTATGGGGTAGATCGTGCAGTGGAATTAGCTTATGAAACCAAAAAAAGATTTCCGGATAAAAGAATTTTTTTAACAACCGAAATTATTCATAATCCCCTCGTTAATTTTAATCTGCAAAAAATGGGGGTTTATTTTCTTTCGGGGCCTTATCAAAATGCGAGTTTAGAAGATGTAACTCCAAAAGATGTAGTGATTGTTCCTGCCTTTGGTACAACCATTTCTCTTTTAGAACAACTGGTCGCTAAAAAGTGTGAACTGGTTGATACCATTTGTGCCTCTGTGATTGTTGTTTGGAAAAGAGTGGAAAAATATGCCCACGAAAATTTTACAGTTGTTGTGCATGGAAAATATTTTCATGAAGAAACCCAAGCAACCACTTCACGTGTTTCAGTTTTCCCTAATGGAAAATACCTTGTGGTTTTTAATGAAGAAGAAGCCCAGTTTGTTTGTGATTATATGATGCAGGGAGGATCAAAAGAGGAGTTTTACAAAAAATTTTCTAATGGGATCTCTCATAATTTTAATCCAGACACCGATTTACAAAAAATTGGTTTGGCTAATCAAACAACCATGTTGTCTTCGGAATCTTTGCACATTGCCCACATGTTTAGAGAAGTGATAACAAAAAAATATGGTGAAGAAAGTTTAAAAGATCGCTTTCGGTCCTTTGATACTATTTGCAATGCCACTCAAGAACGTCAGGATGCCATTATAGAATTTAAAACAAAAAAGCCCGATCTCATTGTTGTGATTGGAGGATACAATAGTTCCAACACAAATCACCTCTGTGAAATTGCTTCTCAAATTGCTCCAACTTATCACATTGATCGAGCCGAATGTATTTTATCTCAGAATGAAATTCGTCACAAACCCTTTGGGAAGAAGGAAGAAATGATAACCAAAAATTGGATGAAAAGTGAAAGTCTTTCTATTGGAATTACAGCGGGAGCTTCAACACCCAATCAAGTGATGGGTCAAACCCTCGAGAGAATCATTTCGTTTCGGAACGAATAAAATAAATCTTACAAACCGTAGGGGCGGCCCCCTGTAGCCGCCCATGAGAAGGGCAACCACGGGGGGTTGCCCCTACATTTTTTTTACCGTCTTCCACCACCACCTGGGCCACCACGAGGTCCTGGAGGGTTGCCACCGCCGCCACCATTTGGATGACGATTAGGTGATGCGCCTGGTCCACCTGCTGGGCCTTTAGGATTTTCCCAGTTTGTTCCAGGTCCGCCTTTAGCTCCTGGGGGATTGTTGTCGCGATCATGTCTACGATCAGGTGATGCGCCTGGTCCACCTGCTGGGCCTTTGGGATTTTCCCAGTTTGTTCCAGGTCCGCCTTTAGCTCCTGGAGGGTTGTTGTCGCGATCATGTCTACGATCAGGTGATGCTCCTGGTCCACCTGCTGGGCCTTTAGGATTTTCCCAGTTTGTTCCAGGTCCGCCTTTAGCTCCTGGGGGATTGTTATCTTGATCTCTATGTCCATTGTGTTGTCTGTGTTGAATAGCTTTTCGTTTTTCAAAATCATCAACAGTGCCATCGTTATTTAAATCAGCTTTTTCACCCAGTGGTGGTTTTGCATTGGGGGATGCCCCTGCTCCACCTTCAGCTCCCGGAGGGTTTTCCCAATTTGTACCTTCTCCGCCTCTAGGTCCTGGAGGGTTGTTGTCAGGGTCCCGGTTATCCCGACGATTTTCTAAAATTTCCTGGGCTCGGGCTTTTTCGGTATCATCAACAGTGCCATCGTGGTTACGATCGGCCTTGTCATAACGTTGATTGGGGGAAGCGCCTGGTCCACCTTCTGGCCCTTTTGGATTTTCCCAATTGGTACCTGGTCCACCTTTAGCGCCTGGAGGATTATTATCTTGATCTTGTGCTACCGCCACCAAGGGCATACTCATAGCAATAAGAAGCCAGAGGGGGGTTGCTTTTTTAAAGAGGGTTAAATTCATAAAAAACTCCTTTAGTTAGTTGTTCAAAGAATGAAACGCCCAAAGACAAAAAACAGTTTTAAGAAAAAACTTTGTTAAAAACGTTTTTAATAACCGTGGGTTTATGTGACAGACTATGGAGATAAAAGGGAACAACACATCCACACCTGTCACAATCGGCCCCATCGCCTAACATACACTTGGCTTTTCGGTTTCCAGAAGGATCAAAGGCTGAAGCACTGTATCTAAAACTACAAGTGTCAGTTACTTTTTTTGATTTTTCTGAACGCATTAAATCTAAAACCTCAGGTTCGATGGCTAAAAATTGAGGGTATTGTTTTTTCAAAGCAAGAAGTTGATCAACCAGGGCATCACGTGTTTCCCAAGACAGGGTGAGATTATCTTCGAGGGTATCGATGGGTGTATAAAAATCAAAACAAAAATTTTTAACATTGGGATGGTTTCTCCATTCATGAAAACATGTTTCAATAGATTCTTTGTTGAGATTATTAATACAAAAGGCAACGGTAACAGGCACTGGTGATTCTGTGATGGTTTTTTTAATTTTTTGATAAAGGCCTGGTTTATTACGTACTAAATCGTGACGAGCTTCGTCGCCATCGATGGAAACATAAAAATTAACATCTTTCCAATCGGGAATGGGAAATGATCCATTAGTGACAACGGTGTTATATTTGAAAAGCTTTCGTCCTTTATCAATTAAATTTTTTCGAAGGAGGGGTTCTCCCCCCACCCAGGTACAGGCAAAAAATGGAATGGTTTTATTTTTTTGCATCTCGATGAGTTTTTCGTACCATTCCTCGGATTTTAGTTCGTGTTCTTCTACATCTTGTTCAAAAAAATAACAGTGTTTACATCGCAAGTTACATTTATTGGTGACATCAATGGAAACAAAACCATTTTGTGGAATCCCACGGATAAAAAAATAACTTTTAAGCAATTGATATTTTGTAGGCAAAAACTTTTTCTGAGATAAAAACATGTTAATGAAAATTTCCAAGCGGAATGCGAGTGGTTGCTTTAGATTCTGCTAGGCTATCAGAAACTTCGAGAGGAGTGTGTTGGGTGGAACCAAAGAGCACAAAATTAATTAGTTCATGAATGACGGGTTCAATTTCAAATTGATCTGAAATAAACCAGGCCATGATAGTTTCTTTAATACTTCCTACCAAAATACGAGCAACTGTTGGACTATGACAGGCGCGAAAGAAACCTGTTTTCACACCATGTTCAATTTTTTGGCAAATATGTTGAGTGGTTTGATCGTAAAACAGATGCAGTTTTTCTTGAAAATGAGCTTCCCAATTTTGAGACTCGATCAACAGCATTTTGACCAAGATTTTATTTTTAATCAGGGTTTGAATAAACTCAGATGCAAGTTTACGATACTCTGTACTTCTCATGGCAATAGGAGTTTCTGGAGGGAGTTGAATATGAGAGAGTGCTAAGTTTAATTGTTCTAACAAGCGCGAGAGCAGGGCTTCAAACAATTCGTCCTTGCTTTTAAAGTAAAGATAAAAAGTACCTCTGGCTACTCCTGCTTCTCTAATCACATCAGAAACGCTTGATTCAGAAAAACCATGGCGGGAAAAAATACGAATGCCGGCATCAAGAATAAGTTGCTCCCTCTTTTTGCGATTCATACTTTAGTTTTCTAGTCAGAAGCATCAAACGGTGTCAAATGCTTATTTATCTCGGGCCTTGAATTTTAAAGTTAATCAGACGATACTAACCAGTTACCATGGAACCACAGCACATTTTTGTTAAAGGGGCGCGCCAGCATAATTTAAAGAACATCGATGTTAAAATCCCAAGGAATCAACTTATTGTGATTACTGGGCTTTCGGGTTCTGGCAAATCATCTCTGGCCTTTGATACCATTTATGCCGAAGGGCAACGTCGTTATGTAGAATCGCTTTCGGCCTATGCCCGCCAGTTTTTGGAGCAAATGGGCAAACCCGATGTTGATTTTATTGAAGGGCTTTCTCCTGCTATTTCTATTGAACAAAAAGCCTCCAGTCATAACCCCCGTTCCACCGTTGGCACAGTAACTGAAATTTATGATTACTTGCGTTTGCTGTATGCACGTATTGGTCAGGTTCATTGTTACCAATGTAATAAGCCCATTACCTTACAAACAGTAAGCCAGATGGTGGATCATATTTTAGAACTTCCTGAAGGAACCAGAATTCATCTTAACTCTCCCTTGGTGCGTGATCGAAAGGGAGAATATCAAAAAGAACTCGCTCAAATTAAAAAAGACGGATTTGTACGTGTGAAAATTGATGGGGAGGTAGTGGATCTTGAAAATATTCCCAAGCTCAATAAACAAAAAAAACACACCATCGACATTATCGTTGATCGTTTAGTAATTAAAAAAGGAATTGAAATAAGATTGTCTGATTCGTTGGAGACGGCACTACGCTACTCTGATGGATTGGTGAAAATTGAAGATTTAAGTACAAAGGACGAAGTCCTTTTTTCTTCGCGCAATGCCTGTGTGGATTGTGGCATTAGTTATCCATCCATTGAGCCCCAAATGTTTTCGTTTAATAGCCCACAGGGAGCGTGCACAGAATGTGATGGCTTGGGTACAAAAATGTTTTTTGATCCCGAATTAGTAGTGCCCAATCCCAACTTAAGTTTACGGGAGGGAGCCATTGTGCCGCTGGCTGCCAGATCATCGCTTTATTATTTAAATCTCATTAACTCTTTAGCCAAACATTATCGTTTCGATATTAACACTCCCTATAAAAATCTTTCCAAACAAATTCATGATATTATTTTAGGAGGATCGGGCAGTGAGGAAATTCAATTTATGATGGATCGGGGTGAGGGGCGCCATTATTATTCGGCCCCCTTCGAGGGAGTGATGCCAAGCCTTTCCCGTCGTTATCGGGAGAGTGATTCCGATTGGCTTCGTGAAGAGTTGGAAAAATTCATGAACATTCAACCCTGCTCTGCTTGTAAGGGGGCAAGATTAGCTCCTAAATCTTTGAGTATTTTAATTGGAGGAAAATCCATTCATCAATTTTGTGAACAAACAACAAAAGCCGCAAAAGTTTTTATTTCAGAACTTAAGTTAAGTAAAAAAGATCAAGCCATTGCCCGGCGCATTTTAAAAGAATTAGAAGAGCGTCTCCAATTTTTAGTTGATGTGGGTTTAGATTACATCACCCTTGATCGTACTTCTTCTACTCTTTCGGGTGGTGAGGGCCAAAGAATTCGTTTAGCTACTCAAATTGGCTCAGCTCTTGTGGGTGTGCTTTATATTTTAGATGAACCCAGTATTGGATTACATCAAAAAGATAACGACCGCTTGTTGGCAACTCTGAAAAAATTACGTGATTTGGGAAATACAGTTTTGGTGGTTGAGCACGATGAAGATACCATGCGAGCTGCTGATTACATCATTGATATGGGCCCAGGAGCGGGGTTACATGGTGGAGAAATTGTAGCCGAAGGAACCTTTGCAGAAATTATTAAAAATAAAAAATCGGTTACAGGAAAATATTTATCTGGTGAAAAAATGATCCCCGTTCCCAAACAAAGGAGACCCCAGGGGCTACGTAAAATTGTGATTCATGGAGTGAGTTGTCATAATCTTCAAAATTTGGATGTTGAAATTCCGCTTGGGCAATTTATTTGCGTTACTGGTGTTTCAGGATCTGGAAAATCATCTCTTGTAAACGATACCTTGTATCCGGCTCTTGCTCAGCGTTTGTATGGTTCTAAAATTTTAGCGGGAAAACATGATCGCATTGAGGGCCTGGATTTTGTTGATAAGGCCATTAACATTGATCAATCTCCTATTGGAAGAACACCGCGGTCTAATCCGGCTACGTATACAGGATTATTTTCTCCCATCCGGGATTTATTTGCCAATCTTCCAGACTCTAAAGCCAGGGGATATACACCCGGCCGCTATTCCTTTAATGTCAAGGGTGGGCGGTGTGAGGCCTGTGAGGGTGATGGCATTATTCGCATTGAAATGCATTTTTTACCTGATGTGTATGTGGAGTGTGAAACCTGCCATGGCAGGCGCTACAATCGTGAAACTTTAGAAATTACTTATAAGGGAAAAAGTATTTCGGATGTTTTATTTATGACAGTGGGTGAGGCTGCAGATTTTTTTAAAAATATTCCAGCCATCAAACCCAAGTTAGAAACTTTGCAAGAGGTGGGGCTTGATTATATTCACTTGGGTCAGCAGGCAACTACCCTTTCGGGTGGTGAGGCTCAAAGAATTAAATTAGCAAAAGAACTTTCTAAACGTTCTACAGGAAAAACAATTTTTGTTTTGGATGAACCCACAACTGGTTTGCACTTTGATGATATCTCCAAACTTTTGAACGTGCTCAATCAATTGGTGGACGCTGGAAATACTGTTGTTGTGATTGAACATAATTTAGATGTGATTAAGTGTGCCGATTACATTATCGATTTAGGGCCCGAGGGTGGTGATTGCGGGGGCGAGGTGGTTGCTTGTGGTACCCCAGAAATTGTGGCCAAAAACAAAGCTTCTTATACAGGTGCCTATCTTAAAAAGCACTTATCTTGACTTTTTCGCTATTTGTGTTACAATGTAATACAGTCATGAGACAAACTCTTACAATCAGTTTGCCGTTAAAAATCAAAAAAGATCTCGATAAAATCTGTCGTGAAGAAGGGATAGCCAAGAGCTATTTAATTCGTGAGTCATTACGAGATTATCTTTTTTTGCGTCAATTCAGAAAATTGCGAAAGCAAATGTTATCAAAGGCCAAAGAAGTTTATACGGATGAAGATGTTTTCAATAAAGTTTCATGAGGATTGTTTTTGATACAAATGTTTTGATTGCAGCCTTTATTGCAAGAGGGGTTTGTGCCGAGTTATTTGAACATTGTGCTATTCACCATATCCTTGTGGGTTCTCAATTTATTCTGGATGAGCTCCATGAAAATTTAAGAAAAAAATTTCGTTATCGCCCTACTGATATTCAGCAAATCATCGATTTGTTGATGAGCAGATGGTTTGTGGTTAAAACACCACGGCTTTTTTCTAAAGTGAGTCGAGATCCTGATGATGATTTTATCTTGGCCACTGCCGCTGAAGGCCATTGCCAATGTCTGATCACGGGTGACAAGGATTTATTAATCATTAAAAACTATCAAGGAATAGACATTCTTCAACCCGCCCAATTTTGGTCTTATGAGAAAAACTATTTGAGATAATTATAAATCGTGTAATTTTTTAAGATTCAAAACATCAATTTTATCTTTTTCACGAACTGAATTTTTTTTGAGTTGAATGAGACCTTCTGCATTTAAGAATGGGATTGGATAACCAGCCACATCGATAGTTTGTACAAATTTAGTTAAATCTTCATAACGATTTCCACCCATAATCACAAAAATATCAATTGGAAATTGTTCGATCAATCTCACAGCACCTTCCTCATATTCAAAATCAGAATCTTGTAATTGGGAGCCATATCCTTCACCATAGGAAGATAAAAAGTTCACTAGTTTTTTGATATTTTCTATATTTTTTTTAATGAGAATATCTACATCTTCTGTTGCACGGATATAGCCATTCATAACGCATGCCATTCCACCTACGGTGATAAATTCAACTTTGGCGCAAATTAATTCGACCAATAATTTTTCGAATGGGTTTAATGTTGGGTTCATGAGGTATTTTATTTTTGAAGGATTTGATAAAAGAATACAAGGTATAAAATCGCTGAAGATGGGATTCTGTCGTCTGTCCAACTGTTTTACGAATTTCTTTGAAGGTTTTTTTCTGAGTCATTTAAGGTTATGTTAATCATTTGGATGGGTTTAATCAAGATAACAAATAAATAGGCATTTTTTGCCTAGGTGTTGGAAATCCAACGGTCATTTCACCCTCTCCCCCGCCCCTCCCCCCTCAAGGGGGAGGGAAATATAAAATTCTATGGCATGTTTTTTGCTGTTTATGTCCAAAGAATAGAGGATCAGTTTCTTTTTTGAGCAAAATATAAGGAGTTATTATGTCATCACCAAAAATTAAACTACCCCCTCATCCTGGAAAAGTTTTGGGAGATTTATTTGGAAAGATGGGTGAGGGCTTAAGCAGTGCAAGTGACAAGCTTCATAAATCTGCAGAGCATTATGAGGAAGATGTAGCTGAAGCTCAAGCCAAAAACATTACAGTTGGCCAAGCCAAACATTTACGTTTAGCAAGAGAAGCAACAGCTGCTGGACGAACCGCAGAAAGTGCCTTCCATCAAGAAAAAGCAGAGTTGTCTCAAGCGAGGAGGGCTTATCGAGATGGTTCCGGAACCCGAAATGCCATTGGGGATGCAAAAAAACAATTTGGGTCTGCCAGAGAGGCTTACCAGGCTACTCGGGAGAGGCATACAGGATCGCGGGTTGCTACTACTAGACCTGCAGATCCACCACCCACTGCTCCAGTAGGTACAAAAATTGAAACTTTTGTGCCCGAGCCTGTTAAATCTGGGTTAACAGGAGGCGCTCTCACACGAGCTGGTTATCAAAATACGTTGAATAAAGCTTTGTACTATGCCTTTGCCTTAGGAACAAATCCCAATCTTCCTACAGGGGAAAGTTATACCGATTACAAATTAGCTGCTGATGGAAGTGTTGGCCCTGCTACCCTAAAAGCCATTGCTTTTTATGAAACACTCTTTCCTCCTGGAACTGATACCTCAGGTAGTAATTATTATACTACCCAGGTAGGAAGCTATGGCCCTGGATTCTCAACTAGTTTTGTAGAAGAAATAGAAGCAAGATGTGACAAATTTGGTGTTGCAGTTGCAAGTCATAATGAAGCCATAGATGCTGCTGTAGCTCGCACTTAATTTTTTTCGATAAACAATAATTCTATTCCCATTTCTACACATTCCAAAACATCAACACCATCATTAATCCGTAGGGGCAACCCCCCGTGGTTGCCCAAATAACGGGCAGGCACAGGGGCCTGCCCCTACCATTAAAAATTTATTTTTTTACTATATAATTCCCCTCTCCCCTTGGGGGAGAGGGTGCAGGGTGAGGGGTAATTTGGAATTTTCACCCTCCCCCAACCCCCTCCCCCTCAAGGGAGGGGGGAATATAGTAACAATATGTGTTCAAAATAGAGAATGTTTGTTTGGGGAAATAATTGCAGCAGAAATGGTTTTAAATGATTTTGGTAGAATCGTAATGGCAACATGGAATGATTTACCAAACCATATTGATAGAATTCAATTGGACGAATTTGTCATTATGCCAAACCACATACATGGAATTATTGGTTTGGTAGGGGCAACCCCCCGTGGTTGCCCAAATAACGGGCAGGCACAGGGGCCTGCCCCTACGTTTTCATTATTCGACATTGTCCATCAATTTAAATCATTCACAACAAACCGTTATTCACATAATGTAAAATACAACCAATGGCCATCTTTCACAAAACGTCTCTGGCAACGCAATTATTACGAACATATTATTCGAAATGAAAATGATTTTAATCAGATCAGAGAATACATTAATGACAACCCATTAAAATGGGAATTAGATGAATATTATGAAAATACAAAAACTTACTTTAATAACATTTAAGTTTACTTTTGTCTTATTTTGTATTAGATTAAGTGTATGTCAAAAGGAAATTATGCCGTTAAATTAGATAGAACTCTGCTTCGCGATCTCAAAGATTTTTGTGAAGAAAAGGGATACAAACAAGGATCCTTTGTTGAGAAAGCTCTTCGCGAACAAATGGATCGTGAAGAACTTAAAGAAGATGTTTTTGATTTTATTAGCCTTCAAAATCAGGAATTTTTAGCTCGCCCGTTTCGTGATTACGACAACACTCGTAAATGACTTTCACTCTTTATATTCTTCCCTCTGCCGAAAAAGACTGCCAACGTTTATCGTCTGAAATTTACAGGCGATGCCGTCAGGCTTTTTTTAAACTGGAAAAAAACCCAAGACCCGTTGGATGTAAAAAAATGATAGGAGAAGATTCCTATCGAATAAGAATGGGAGATTATCGAATTCTTTATCGTATTTCTGATTCAGAAAAAAGAATTTACATTTACCGGGTTAAACACCGTCGTGAAGTATATCGTTAAAATTTTTTTCACTTTTTTTATTTTTCCCCACAACTTCCTCTTCCTAGTTTTTTCCCCTTCTATAATTCCCCTCTCCCCTTGGGGGAGAGGGTGCAGGGTGAGGGGTAATTTGGAATTTTCACCCTCCCCCAACCCCCTCCCCTCAAGGGAGGGGGGAATAATAACCATATGTGTTCAAAATAGAGAATGTTTGTTTGGGGAAATTAAGAATGGAGAGATGAGGTTTAATGATGCAGGAAGGATGGTGAAAAAAATTTGGGAAGAAATCCCAAAATATTATGGAATAAATTTGGATGAATTTATCATTATGCCAAACCACATACATGGAATTATTGGTTTGGTAGGGGCAACCCCCCGTGGTTGCCCAAATAACGGGCAGGCACAGGGGCCTGCCCCTACGTTTTCATTATTCGACATTGTCCATCAATTTAAATCATTCACAACAAACCGTTATTCACATAATGTAAAATACAACCAATGGCCATCTTTCACAAAACGTCTCTGGCAACGCAATTATTACGAACATATTATTCGAAATGAAATTGATCTTAATCAGATTAGAAAATACATTAATGACAACCCATTAAAATGGGAATTGGATGAATATTATCCGTGAAGCCGTGTCTCTACAGAATTAATTTTTTCTCAGATTTTTAAAAGCTCTCAACACCAACAAACCTGCAAATACAACAAAAATCCCAGCAAAAGAAACAGGCGTTGATGTTGCGCTGAGTGTGCAACCTCCACCTCCAGCCCCACCTGCCCCATCATCCCCACTTGCTTCATCTTCACTCTCAGTATCTCCAGAATCTGTAGCGTCTGTCCCTGTTGATGGAGAAGCAGCTTCAGGAGCACATAAAGCCGAACAACCATCCCCATCAGTTGTGTTGCTATCATCACAGGTTTCGCCTGCTTCTAGTATGCCATTTCCACACTCGGTGGCATCAAAGGCATATAGGATGGCGTCGGCATTTAAAAAACCAACTGATTGAAGCCCGCCTACATAGTAACGTTCACGAGTAGAATCAAAACCCAAGGAGCGAGCATAAAAAGTAAGTTCATCTCCGTTTGCAATATCACCCGTTGCAAAGCCATCTCCACTCCCGAAATCAGGATCTAAATCACCAGCTTCATCAAAACGGGCTAAAAAAACATCTATACCAGTTGTGTCACTTGTTTCGTAGTAGCCACTCACCAGGACTCTATCTTGATCATCCACCAATAAAGAAGTGGCTATGGTTCCCGCATTTCCTAAGTCTAGGGTAACAAGACCATCGGTAGAAAAAGAGGTATCAAAAGCACCAAATTCATCCAAACGACCAAGCAAGAGATGAGAAGTTCCATCATAGTGGGTGCCTGCAAAATAAATTCTATTTTGAGAATCGATATGGGTGCTGTAAATACTATGATCAACTCCTACAGTCGCAATGGCAGTTAATCCTGGAAGAGTGGCTCCAAAACCTGGCACAACAGCCGATCCATTTGCAAGAATGGCCATGATATAGCCATAATTATCTCCGCTTAAATTGTAGTAACCAGCAATTAAAATATTATCACTCGTATCAACATCCACAGACCAAGTATCGTGATCCGAGGTTCCTAAAATGGCATCATCAATAATTCCATCCCCAGAAAAACCAGTATCCAAGTTACCCGCAGAATCCCAAACTATAATGAGTATATCTTTATTGCCATCGTCTGAAGAACCTACACCCACAATACGGCCCGTGTTATCAATGACAATATCGTTTAAGTGATCTTCACCACTCACAAGGTCTAGAGTTGCAACCCCTACTCCGCTAGCAAAAGTAGAATCAAGGGTTCCTGTGTTTTCATCAATTTTGGCTAGGTAAATAACATCATTGGAGCTGCTTGCAGAATAATAACCCCCAACAAAAATATCATCATTGGCATCAAGAACTAAAGTATAGGCCACATCATCTTTGCCACTGGTGTAGGGATTTGCGATATCCAAAAAAATGCCGCCACTGGCAAAACTAGAATCTAAATTACCAGCACTATCGTAACGGGCTACGTAGCTATTGTACTGGGTGCCAGTGTATAAGTGCCCAGCAATCACTACCCTGCCCTGGCTATCAACAGCCACAGCATTGGCTTCATCAAAACCAGATACTCCAGAAAAATCATTGATGATGGTTCCATCACCTGCAAAATCGATATCTAATTCTCCGAGAGCAAAAGATTGGATAGGAAGGAAAAAACAAATAAACAAAAAAGAAAGTATTTGAAAAAATCGCATGGAATATTTTAGCTTTTATCCACTATATCCCATTTGTTGCAGGAGGCCATTTAATTCATCGGGATTATGGAAGTAAATAATAATTTTTCCTTTTTGTCCGACAGATTTAATTTGTACCTTGGTGCGGAAAAACTTTTTAAGGCTTTCTTCTACGGAGAGAAATTTGTTTTCTTTTTTAGGACGAACAACCTCTAAAGTTACATTGTGATCACCTGCTGGTTTTTCATTAATACCTTCATCCTTTAATTTTCGAATCCATTCTTCTACTTCCCTCACAGACATTCCATTTTTAATGATTTCATCAGCAAGTTTTTCTTGTAGCTCCTTATTATCGATGCCTAAAATTGTACGGGCATGTCCCATACTTAATTGGCCCGCAATAATATAAGAACGAATAACCTCTGGGAGTTTTAATAAACGAAGAGTATTGGCAATACTTGAACGGTCTTTTCCTAATCTTTTAGCAAGCTCATCTTGAGTATATTGATAACGCCCCAATAATTCTTTATACGCCAAAGCTTCTTCAATAGGATTTAAATCTTGTCTTTGGATATTTTCGATGAGTGCTAATTCCAAAATTTCTTGAGGATCAATATCTTTAACGATGACGGGTACTGTTTTTAAATGGAGAAGTTTAGCAGCTCGATAACGTCTTTCGCCTGCTACAAGTTCGTACTTTCCTCCTCCCATTTCTCGAACAATCAAGGGTTGGAGAATACCTTTTTCTTCGATGGAAGCCGCTAGTTCATCAATGGAGGCTTTATCAAAAAGTTTTCGAGGTTGATTTTGGTTGGGAACCACATCATCGATATTGGCTTCGAAGTAAACCTTACTTGCCGCATCCGATGAACGACTTCCCGAAATAAGAGAGCTGAGCCCCTTGCCTAATACACGTCTTTCCGACATAAAATCTCCTTTATAAATTAACTAATGTAAGTCCACCCTTTTGAATTTGCTCCGAACGAACAACCAACTCTTGAGATAAAAGTTCGTAGGTTGTAGCTCCACGAGATTTAGGGTCATAAAGTTGAATAGGTAAACCATGTGATGGAGATTCTGACAACTTAACAGACCTAGGAATGATGGTGTTAAACACTTTTTCCTTAAAGTAGTTTTTAATTTCCTCTACCACCTGATGTGAAAGATTATTTCTAGCATCAAACATGGTTGCAATAATTCCTCCAATAATAAGAGACGGATTCAAGTTTTGTCTAATTAAATCAATAGTATGCACCAATTCTGAAATTCCTTCCAAAGCATAATATTCACATTGCACTGGAATAATTACTGCATCCGATGCTGTAAGAGCATTTACTGTTAATAAGTTGAGTGATGGTGGGCAATCTATTAAGATGTAATCAAACTCAGCACTAATTTCTGCCAAGGCATTTTTAAGTTTTGTTTCTCTTGAAAAACTTGATACCAGCTCAATTTCAGCTCCAATGAGATCTCTATTAGCAGGGATCATAAAAAGATTTGGAAGATTAGATTTATGGATAATTTCACTTAAAGGCATATTTCCAACCAAGGCGTGGTAAACACTTTTTTCGATGTGGTATTTATTAAGCCCTAGCCCGCTCCCCGCATTACCCTGTGGATCTAGATCGATCAGAAGCACTCTTTTTCCCATATTGGCAAGAGCTGCAGATATATTGACCGTTGAAGTTGTTTTGCCAACCCCACCCTTTTGATTACAAAATGAAATTATTTTCATATTTCCCCCCATTTGTTAGGCATCATAAAACGCTTCCTAGTTTTTTCAATTCATTTTTTGTTTATTTTTTTCAATTTTTCTCTTTTTTCCCTGTGCGTAACTTTTTTATTTCACTTATTTTTCATAGACTTACAACGTTTTCACGTGGAACCGGTTTTTTTGATAAATTGTAAGATTTCTTTTAAATTTTTGAGGTAAAATCATGTATGATTGTTCATCTATCAAAGTAAGATCTTGATATTTTTGAATATTAACGGTTGATTTTTTTTTACCTTGCATAGACACCAAGTAACCTCCTTCTTTTATTAGTGGATAGGCTTTTGAAATATATTCTTCCTGATCCCAAGTAGCCCTCGAAATAACCAAATCCCAACCCTTGGTTACTTTTAATTCCTCTACCCTCTTGTTTTCAAACTTGTGTCCTGTTAATTCTAATTGCCTACAAGCTTCTTTTACAAAGTTGATTTTTTTCCGGTCTGAGTCTAAAAAAGTAACCAAAAGTTTTGGATAGAGTAGTCCAAGCATAATACCCAAAAAACCTGCTCCACACCCAATATCGATTAATGTCGCACTATTTTTTATGTACGTTATTATGTACATACTTAAATAAAGGTGATCAAGGACGTCTTTTTCAAGATAATCCTCCCAATTTTTGTGGCCTGTTAAATTAATTGTTTTATTCCATTCAAAAATTGATTTTCCAAAAATATATGTTTTTATTCTATTTTTTCCACTTATTTTAAGTTTATTTTCTAAAAGCAAAGATTCAAGTCTGTTTTTATACGATGTTAGATCCATATTTTCTACGTAGGGGTGGGGTCACCCCGCCCCTACAATTCATTGATACTCTATTTTATAAAAACTAGCAAACTAAAAGATCAAGGCATAGAATTCTAGTTTCTTGTGAAACAAAAAATGTTTGTGTAGGGGCGAACCCATGTGCCTGCCCCCCTCCTCGGGGGGTTCGCCCTCTTGAATCTATCTTGTTTTTAAAAATCACTAATTTCAACTAAAAACTGCCCTACACGGACCCTTTTAATTGTAGGGGCTGGGTTATCCTGCCCAATTTGGTTTCCGTTTTAATTCGGGCTGGATAACCCAGCCCCTACACATGAACGTATAAGGGCAACCACAAGGTTCGCCCCTACCGAAATGTCTCAACCACCCTCTTATGTCATATAATGCAAAAAATGGCAAAAAAACTCAATGATTTCGTTAAAATGTACATAAAATATTATATGTCACTAGTTTCACGTGGAAACCCCCTTAAAACATGTACAGATTATTTAAAGATGCTCTTGTTGAAAATGGAATTAAAAAGAGAGGAAGCGAGATAAGAATGGTAAATACAAGCAAGTTTTATATGTATGTACGTTTTGATGTACAGACTTTTGTTTGCAATGGATTTGTTTTTATGTTGTAGGGGCAGGTTCCAAACCTGCCCACCAAAGGGGCCTCTTCGGGGCTATTTTGGGTCTGTTGAAGAATGTCATTCCTCTGTCATCCCTGCCCCTGCCTTCGCAGGGGTAAACTCCTGCAGGGATCCATCTGTACTCTCCCCCTTTGTAAGGGGGAGTTGGAGGGGGTAGAGTCTTACTAAACTCTCTACCTCCCCTAACCCCTCCTTACAAAGGAGGGGAACCAAGATGGATTCCCGCCTCCGCGGGAATGACAGAATTAGTGGAAAACTACATTTTTCAACAAGCCCGTTTTGTTTATGTTGAATATTTGTTTGGATGGATTTTTTAATGTGGGCGGGTTTGGAACGCCCCTACGTAGGGGCGCGGTTTTCGCGCCCTTTGGTTTTTGTTTTAATTCTGGCTGGGTTGTTCTACATTTGTCCGATTCAGCGGCGTAGGGGTAATCCCCCGTGGTTGCCCAAATCACGGGCAGGCACAGGGGCCGCCCATACGGATTTAATTATGATGTGGATTTATGTGTAGGGGCGCGGTCTTCGCGCCCAATGGTGCTTTGAAAGGTAAATAGTAAGAATTGAAATAGCAGCTGGAGTGATGCCAGGAATTTGAGAAGCTTGGTAAAGATTTTGAGGGAAAATTTTGTAGAGGCGTTCGATCACTTCTCTAGAAAGACCAGCCACCTCAGAAAAATTAAAATTATGAGGAATAGAAATTTTATTTAATTGGAATTGATCTTTCAAAGATTCTTGGTCGCGTTTTAAATAGCCTTCATATTTAATGTCATAGAGAGCTGTTATTTTTAAATCATCAACCAAATAATTTTTGAGTAAATCTACTTCAGGAAAAGGAAGTGCAAATAATTCATCCCAATTAATGTCTGGTCTTTTGATAAAATCATAAAGAGAAGAAGCTGTTTTGATCGGCGCAAATCCAGAATTGAAAAGATATTCGTTAAGCATGGGAGTAGGGGTGAGCTTAAAATTTTTGAGAGCATCCAGAAGGGACGTGTGAGAATTTTTACGATTTAAAAAGTTTTCATACTGAGCTTGATCAACAAGTCCAATTTTGTGTCCATAGGAAGTGAGACGAAAATCTGCATTGTCTTCGCGTAAAAAAAGTCTCAATTCTGCTCGAGAAGTAAACATTCGATAAGGTTCACCACCAACTCCTTTTGTCACTAAGTCGTCAATGAGAACTCCTATATAGGATTCAAAACGAGAAAGCAGAAGAGGGTTTTCCCCTCGTAAAAAGAGAGCCGCATTAATTCCTGCCATTAAACCTTGGGCAGCAGCTTCTTCATAACCTGTTGTGCCATTAATTTGTCCCGCAAAAAAAAGACCGCTGATTATTTTAGTTTGCAAACTATGAGAAAGCTGAGTTGGTGGCGCATAGTCATATTCTACGGCATAACCAGGACGAACTATTTCAACGTGTTCTAAGCCAGGGATGGTACGTAAAAATCGAAGCTGCACATCATAGGGAAGTGAAGTGGATAAACCATTGGGATAAATTTCGTGAGACGAAAGACTGGTTGGTTCCAGAAAAATTTGATGATGATCTTTATCTGCAAAGCGACGAATTTTATCTTCGATGGAAGGACAGTAGCGTGGACCAACACCTTTAATAATTCCGGTGTACAAAGGAGAGCGATCAAGATTATTTCGTATAATATCATGTGTGCCTTCATTGGTATACGTGAGGTAACAGGGCACTTGCATGAGAGAATTTTCAACTTGAGAGAAAGAAAAACGTGGTCTTGGAGTATCACCATACTGAGGTGATAGCTTCGTATAATCAATTGTGTTTGAATCAAGTCGAGGCACAGTACCTGTTTTAAGCCGGCCAAGTTCAAAACCACTATCCTGTAATGATTGAGAAAAATGAGTAGAAGTAAAATCAGGAATGCGTCCACCCGGGATTTGTTTCATTCCAATATGACAAAGACCTCTTAAAAAAGTCCCCGTAGTTACAATCAACGCTTGGCAAAAATAAGTTTCACCACTATCAGTTTCAACTCCAATTATACGACCTTGCTGTGTGAGAAGGCGCGTTACAATGCCTTGCTTTATAAAAAGGTTTGGAAGAGAGAAAAGAGTTTCTTTCATAGTACGAGCGTACACAAACATATCGCTTTGACAACGCGTACCTTGAACCGCAGCTCCTTTACGTGTGTTTAAACGTCTGTATTGAATACCCGTGGCATCTGCCATTTTTCCCATAAGGCCACCAAGCGCGTCAATTTCACGCACCAAATGTCCTTTCCCCAAACCTCCAATGGCTGGATTACAGCTCATGTGTCCAATGCGATCAATATTGCCAGTAAGCATGAGAGTTTGAAAACCCATCTTGGCAGAGGCATGAGCTGCTTCACAGCCTGCATGGCCAGCTCCAATCACGACAATCTGATAACTTTGCAAAAGCATGTTCTAACCCATAAAGAATTATTAAAATTTCGTCAAATGCTAGTAGGCATTGACATCGAGTCAAAAAAAAATAAAATAGAGCCACTTTAATCGGGGAGGGTTTATGTTTGGTGATAAAAATGAGGCAGAAAAAATTGATTATGTGGCTGCTGCCAGTGGGCAAGTGAGTACGGTTTTAGATAAAGAATGTTCCTTTGAAGGGAAGATGACTTTTGAAGGCATAGTTTTTATTAATGGAAAATTTAAAGGTGAAATTTTTTCCGATGGACAATTAATCATTGGCGAAAGTGGTTATGTAGAAGGGGTTATCGAAATTGGCACCATCGAAATTCAAGGTGAAGTTCGTGGTAATATTTTAGCGAAACAAAGAATTGAAATTAATTCACCCGCTGTTGTGCAGGGTGATATTGCAGCGCCATCTTTAATTATTAAAGAAGGAGCCGTATTCGAAGGCAATTGCACCATGGGACGCACCAAAGCTAAAAACGTTGTTGATTTAAACGTCAAGTAATTCCAAAGGGTATTTTTCAACAGCGTACTGCCAGTAAATATTCTTGATTACCATCACTTCCCAGCAAGGGCGAAGCAATACTTCCAATAATTTTCATTTTATTTTCTAAAATAAAATGAGTAATTTTTTGAACACACTCCATTCTTTTTAATTCGTTACGAACTATTCCACCTTTTTCTACAAATTTTGCTTCTACTTCAAATTGGGGTTTGATTAGAAAAATAAGGGTGGGGGGAAAATTGTCCCCGGCCAAAGCGAATGGAATGAGCGATGGGCCGGGGTTAGATTTCTTTAAAATCATTTCGATAATTTTTGGAATTATTTTCTCCAACGAAATAAAAGATACATCCACAACAACGAGGTCAATTTTTTCAGAAATCAAATTGACATCAAAATATCTAAAATTAGTTTTTTCAAAAAGAATCACACGAGAATTTTGACGTAGTTTCCAATCAAGTTGTCCATAACCCACATCAACAGCATAAACTTTTTTTGCACCTTCTTGCAGAAGACAATCTGTAAATCCTCCAGTAGAAACTCCAACATCAAGACAGGTTTTATTTTGAGGAGAAATGGAAAAAGCATCGAGAGCTGCTTTGAGTTTTACTCCCCCGCGCCCCACGTAGGGATGATTTTTTCCTTTAATATTAAATTTTGTTTCACTTGGAAAAAGTTCGGAGGGTTTTTTAATCTGCTCGGTGCCAACATAAACACATCCACTCATGATAAGAGCGCAAGCTTTGGTGCATGTTACAGCAAGATTTTGTTCCACCAACAGTTGATCCGCGCGGATTTTTTTCATTTAATTTCAACGATTAAATCTGCTTCTAGGCAGGCACCAAGGGGTAACTCAAGTACCCCAACGGTTACACGAGAGTGAGTTCCAACACTTTCCCCAAAAATTTGAATGAGCAGTTCAGAGGCTGCATTCATCACTTTTGCTTGATCGTTATAAGCGATGGCAGAACACACATAACCATTAAGGCGAATAATTTTTTTAATGCAGTTTAAATCACTAGTAAGCCAACGAATAGCAGCCAAGGCATTTACAACACAAGCACGTGCAGCTCGTTGCGCGTTTTCTGTAGTAACTTCTTTTCCCACTCGACCTTTAAAAACAGGGCGACCATCAGAAAGAGGAAGCTGCCCCGAGGTATAAATTATTTTTCCGGATTTAACTGCAGGAACATAAGAGCCTTGGGGTGGGCTGAGTGTGGGGATGGAAATTTTGAGTGTTTTAATAGTTTGTTCGAAATCCATATTACTTTACAAATTTCACAGCCTTCATTGTTAGCAATAAGGGTAAACCCTCATACTCATCATAATAGTTCATATCATCGGGGCCAAGAAAAAAAGGACGTGTGGTTTGGTCTGCCGTATTTTCGGTGAGGTCTTCCAAGTAAAAATGATTTTCTCTTAAAATTTCGAGATACGATTGTAGCGTGGGAGCGTAGAGACCTGTGTCCTGATTATCAAGAGATTTACGATTTAAAATAAAATCGAGGGTGGGATGCATCACAGAAAATTGAAGTCGTCCTCCTTGTTTAATCACTCGAGCATATTCTTTAAGGCTGGCCCGGATATTTTTTGGATTGAGTAACAAAAAAGGAGAGTAAAGCACATCGGCACATTCTTTTTTAAGAGAAAGAGGGCAGGCTTGCCCCATCACAGTAAACACCTGGGGATGTTTGCGAGAAAGATGGGGATCAACTTGATAATTCACAATGAGATCAGGATGAGCTTCGATCAGTTTGTCTAAAAGTCCACGAGAGGGAGCATGAGAAAGGAGAAGGATTTTTTTATTGGCTAAATCTGGAAGAAAGGTTGAAAAGTTTTTAAGTTCTACAAAATGCAAAAGATCTAAAACATCTTTTCGGGGCAAGGCATTTAAAAAGTGTTTTTGACGAAATGAGGCAAACTCCCGTTCCTCGGGTTTTAAAAAAAAGCGTTTAAGATTACTAACAACAGCAGTCATTTATTCTCCCGTGAGTTTTTCGTTTTCTAATTCCCTCAATAAATCTTCAATGGAAGGAGGTTCTTTTTCAACTGGTTTTGGAGCTGGAGTTTTTTTCAAAGCAGCCCTGGGTTGCGGGGGAGGTGGAGTTCGTGGGGCAGGTGGAGGAGTGGGGGCTTGTTCAAGAGGTGGAAGAGGTTCTGACTCTGGTTCCAAATTGGAGTAGGGATTGGGTTCAGGTAAAAAGTGGGTTTCTTCTTGGGTTTGGCTGGCTTCTGCTTCAAGCTCGGCTACTGTTGTAGCTGGTGGGGTTTTTTCATCATCTTCCTTGGTTGATTTTTGAGAATAGAGTTTTTGGTAACGATTAAAATATTTTTCTTCTTGGGGGTTTGCATAATAAGATGAAAAATCTTCGGTTTCGGAAGCCTCCGAGAGTTTAGCTGAATCTTCACGTGAACTTTCTAACTGGCTTTTGAGTTCAGCTTCCCTTGTTTCTAAAAATCCTAAAACTTCTCTAGAAGAATCGCTTGATCTACCTTTTTTCTGGAGAGCTTCTTGCCCTTTTCGATAGGACTCATAATTAACGATAACTCGGATGGGTTTATTATTTTTGGTGATGACGTAATTTGATTCGCGATCACTCATAATGGCTGCAATGTTTTGCCTAGCCTCAGTAACATTAACAACCTTAACTTTACCTAATTTTGCATCTTCTAATTCTAACATTTATATTTCTTGAAACTGTTCAAAAATGTAGCTTTCCATCAATTTTGTCATTCCCGCGGAGGCGGGAATCCAGTTTTTTCAATAAGTTCTGGATCCCTGCTTTCGCAGGGATGACAGAAAAGGGCATTTTTCAACAGTTTCATGTACGTTTTAGAGTGTAATGGGAAGTTCATCTCATGTCAAGTCCTTTTAAATCGCGTACTTAATTATGTACATAATTTAGTTATCTATATGATTTTATTTAAAAATTTATATGTACAGAGTGATGCTTAAGGGTTTTTAAGGGTTGGGGTGGTGAAAAGTCATCACTTCGCATAATAACTTGCTAGAGAAGGTGGTGGAAGCTTTCGCAAAAGACGCGGTCTTTAAGGCATCGAGCCTTAAAGCCGCTCGCCCTCGCCAATTTGTTTTATTTTTTCGAATGGACAAATTGGCTACGAGACGCTTTTGTCTCAAGGTTCCACCACCTTCTCTTCGATCTAAAAGAAAACAAAATGAAGAATGTTATACGAACTAAAATACACTACATTAAATGAGAATATAAATTATACGACAATAGAGAAATGTAAATCTGATAAAAATGGGTGGCGCGGGGAGACCCTTTATGACGCGCAGCCGTCACGTGGGCGAGCATCAGAAAGGGTCTCCCCAGTGACAGGACCCATTTTTATCTTAATATGACGCAACATTCCAAATCAGATGTCGATATAAAAAATATTTTTGGAGGAAAACATGGGTCCATTATCTGCTGAAGAAGCCTATCGTCGTGGTTATATTGGTCAAAATCTTTATGCCGATTTACAAGATGCTGGCCATTATTTAGAAGTAGGGGCACGGCGCGCCGTGCCCCTACTCACTTCCACTGAATTTTTTGCCCGCCTTACCCAAGCTGAACAAGCTGGAGTTTTAGATTCTAGTTTTACAAACACTACCCTTCATGAATTTGGAGATTTAAGCCGAAGTACAGGGAGCTTTACACCTGTTGCAGTTCGTTTGTTCATGGAACGTCCTGCACTTTATTATGCCGTAGGTTCCACAAGTTTTAATCCCGCCGAAATTACCGAGCCTGGTTTTTTTAGTGATGATTGGTTTTGGAGCCTGCCTCCCAATCACCCTTCCGTTTTCTTTGCAAAAAATCCAGATGGCAGCAGAAAAAAATATGTTCTCTTAACTGATCAAAGCGGTAGTGCAGGTATGCCAACCTACATGATCATGACAGAAGGTTCAACTGGGGAAGTGGTATGGGATGATTTTTATACAACTCAAGAACCCGAACTTTCTGAAATTTTAACCCATCTTTTTTCTGGAGAGAGTTTGGATGATTTAAGGCATGAAAAAGAAATACCCCTTGTTTCAGCTTCAGGAAGGTTAGCTGAAAAAGCAGGTAATCGTAATTTAGCTTGTGAATACTTGTCCATGGTCAGGGATGAAAATCGTTTTCAGCTTATGCATGCTGTTGAAGGTCAACCACAACGAGAGCTCTTGTATGGTACTTTAAGTAAGCCTCTTTCCAAGGGAGAAGGAGAAACAGGAAATCCTCTCAAAGCCAGAGTATTTGATAGTCTTAAATGGGGAGATCCTGGTGTGTATTACGAAGGTTTGCAAAAATTTGTAATTATTCCAGACGGAGATCCAGTACAGGGAGATTATCTTGTTCTTACCAAAAACTTAGAGAGACAGGTGGTGGTTGTTCACTTTTCTAGTACTAGAGAAGTACCTGCGCCAACAATTGGTTTGCGTACAATAAGCGACAGAGTAACAACTCTGGATGATTTAAGAGGCTATCATCGCATGGTAATAGCCAATCCAGGCCAAGTGCACGAAATTGTAGATAAGTATTGGGCCAGATCTGTTGATGAAGTTCAAGCAACAGTTCACCCAATGAGACCAAAAACTATTTATCATCTCACACCTGTTCCCATGAGTGTGCCAGATAAGCCAATAGCAGCACGAGTTCTTTTTTATACTCCGAGAGAGTATGGTTTACAAGCACATGGACGTGCTATCAAGTTACCCGCTGAACAAAAAAGTTTTACTTTACCCTTTAGACCTAGACCAAGTGTAGTTGCTGCACGGCCAGAAAAACTTGCAAGGCCACCAAGAGTAACAAGCCCCGCCGGAGCCTATGGCTCCGGCGGGGCACAGCCCGCCTTTGTTGAAAGGTCCGGTGCAGCTAGGGCAGATGCTTTAGTACCAGCAGTTGCCACAGTTGCTCCCAGACCAAACAGCCCCGCTTCCGCTGCAAGCTCCGGCGCGGCAAAGCAAATCATTCCCGCTTCAGAGATCACAGCATCAACACCTGCAGCTTCTTTGCGAGCCGAAGGAGGAATGCAAATTGCCAGAGAACCCCTTCCCATTCGTTTGCAATGGAATGCACCCATAGCAAGGCGTGCTGGAGAAACCTTCCGAAATTTAATGACCAACCCTGTAGCAGAAACAAGGGCTACTATTTGGTGGGGAGAGGATGCCGCGCCCCTTTCGTATGCAGTAGCAAGAGACGGAGCTGCCTTGCTTTTAACAAGTGATACAGGAAATATTTATTTAGAGCGAAAAGGTCATCAAGTGAGTTTACGTGTAGCAAACCCCAGATCTGCTCTTGGCCAATGGTTAGAGGAAAGAGAAGCTGGTTCTTCTTGGCAAGAAGTTGAAACAGGAGATGGAACCAGTGCTAGCATAAGGCCCACTCATGGAAATGGAACGATTCCAGAAAATATTCTGGTTGAAGTGGTTGTAATCGATGCTGAAGTAGCCGAGTTGCATGGAATGTATCGTTCTTATCTTCCTTCCCATCTCACCTTATTGGAAACTGCTATACAAGAAACAAATGAGATGATTGCAATTGCCACTCTTCCTCAAGATGTAGCTCTTATCGAGGAAACATTAAGAGATTTTGAAGTTGATATTGATGCAGTTATTTACGTCAGTAAAAGTCATGGCAGAGAATGGAGTTTAAGACAATTTTTAAGTCTCATGGCTCACAATGGTGGATGGGATAGACCTCTTGTGCTTCAACTTGCTCATGCGATTGAAGGCTACGATACCTTAGTACAACAAATTGATGCATGGAAAAATCCACCTCCTGATGGTCCTGGTGGAGGTGTTGAAAAGGTTCGTGAAGATGGTGATGTAGTTGATGCCGGGGATGTTGAAGACACAGGTGATGTGGAATGGGGCGATGAAGACAATGTTGTTGAAACTAATTTTGAAGCACCCAGAAATTGTGGTAGAAACGCAGCTCTTTATGGTGCAGCAAGCACTTGGGCCACTTCCCCAGCAGCCTTACGCACATTGCTCAAGGCCGCGTAGCAATTTTCCGGATCGTTTTACCTTCTTTACGTAATTGGGAAATATAACATCGTTCTTCCATTGATATTTGATTGTATTTGGATCCCATTGCATCACTTTATACAAAAAGTGTTGCACTTCGTTTGTGAATTTAGGGGATCCATCTTAATGAATAAATCCTGGATCCCGCATCAAGTGCGGGATGACAAACTGAGCACTGGGAATGACAAAAGGGATACAGGGATGACAAAAGGGATACAGGGGATTGTTGAAAAATGTCTCCCCTCTGTCATCCCTGCGCCAGCCAGAGGCTGGTCCGCCTTTGGCGGAAAAGCAGGGATCCATCTTTGAATTTTAAGACTGGATCCCGGCCTCCGCCGGGATGACAAATGACGTGGAAATGACAGAATTGGTTGGAAACTATATTTTTCAACAGACCCTTATTCACAATATGGGGCGTATTTTGTAACAATATGTGTTCAAAATAGAGAATGTTTGTTTGGGGAAATAATTGCAGCAGAAATGGTTTTAAATGATTTTGGTAGAATCGTAATGGCAACATGG
>Ga0155274_122_pt1 | contig 76978 bp, 64 predicted proteins | sample RifCSPhighO2_02_FD_106242 | JGI IMG/M metagenome (GOLD analysis project Ga0155274, IMG submission 106242) | Deltaproteobacteria bacterium RIFCSPHIGHO2_02_FULL_40_28 | reverse complement strand
CCCCAACCCCCTCCCCTCAAGGGAGGGGGGATAAAAATAGCTCATTCTCATTTTGAAACAACTGTACGAAAGGTGTGTAGCTAGAACTCCCTGTCATTTTTTCTTAGCAACAAATTTTTCATGAAAGTCGATACCGGTTTTTATTATGCCGGCACCTATTTCTGAACAAGATTTCAGCTTCATCATTGGCTACCTTGCTGATCAGGGGCTTTTACGCCCTGGGCCAACTATGCGCCAGAATGATGTTGAACAGGCCCTGCACACTTTAATTGATCAAGTTACCGATGGGACAAGAAACAGGTTTGATCCACGCCTTCAAAGAATTCTTGAAATATTGGGTCAAGCAGCAATGGGCAGACCTTCTTCAACAGTAGCTGCCACACGCTATGCAAGCCCCGCACCCGCAGCAGCCCCCAGGGTTACCCTAGCTCGCCAATGGCAGGAAAATGCTTCAGCAGAAGCCGTTGCTGTTACCATCGATTTTATGTTTGCAAATCGTCCTGTTTTACAGGGATTCCCCTATACTGCAGAATTAAGTGAAATCAGAGAAATGTTAGATGAAAAAAAACCTCCTTCAGGAAATACCAGTTATTACAAAACCTTTGTGGCCCTAGGACGAACCGTTGAAATGGCTGGTATTCAAGCAGGAACTCCACTTCCCATGACCATGGGTGATGCCCTTACCGTTTATGAAATGCTGGCAGCAGCAGAAAGAAAAACTAACCCCTCTGCTTTTCCAGACACCATCGAACTAAAACCTTGGCACTATGATTCAAGTATTGATGCCAGCCTTATGGGTGCTATCGGCTATTCCTCTATTGCAACACACATGAGAGAAGATGGGAGAAACCCCCCACCTGAATGGAGAGATCATTGGGCTAAAAACAAGGGGGGTATTCTGAGAGCTATGGGAGAAGCTTCTGGAGACGAACTGGCCGTTGTTTTAGGGGCTGGACATGGCTTTGATTTGCCTCTTGCAGAATTAGCAGCTCGTTTTAGAAAAGTAGCACTCTACGATGTGGACTTGCCCTCCCTGGTGCATGCAAGAAATGCAGTGGGAGATGCTACTCTACGCAGTAAAATTGAACTGCGTCCCCGAGAATTAAGCGGTGTTTCCTTTGAATTTGCAAGAAGGGTAGATGCTATTTTAGCCCAAGAAGATAATCTTCAAAAGGTCTTAGCACGCATCAACCGCTTGGTGGAGGCCTACCATTTAAGTGAACCCATTTTATTTTTAGAATCAGGAGAAAAAGCTGATTTTTTAGTTTCTACCATGCTTGTAAGCCAATTGGCTTATTTCCCTGTCGTTTATTTTCAAAAAAGATTTCTGGAAAAATTTCCAGAAAGTGAGGAGCTTCTCAGCACACACATGGGCCCTTTTGTTTCGAGATTCTCCATGCAACTTCAACAACAACACATCAATGGATTAGGAACACAAGCTGATAGAATCATTGTAACTTCAGACTTTGCTATGATGCCCATTACACAAGGCGCCCAGGGTATTGTGCCTACTGGCCCTAGGATAAGTTCTCTTGGCACTCAATTTCTTCCAGCCCGCATTCCCGCTTCTTATGTTGTGGCAGATAAAAGGGAGTGGGCCTGGGTTAAAAATCCACCAAGACTTGTAGGAAGCCAAGGAGACATGGATGGTATTCAACAATTAACTCTCGTTAAAGCAGTACCATCAGAAACAGAGGGCTCACTGCCAAAAGAAGGTAGTGGGGGTGTGCCACCATCTGCCACAAGTGGAACTGCTCAACTTTCACCACGAGTTGGAACCTTAGCTTTGGCTTGGAAAGAAAATTTAATAGAAGATGAAATGATTCTTTTAGAATTACTCAAAGGAGATGAATCTCACATAGAAACTTTAGCTGAAGAAGGAAGAAAATTAACTGAAGAAGAAGGCGAATCTGCTGATCCAATTGATGAAGAAATTTTAATTCTGATCGATCTTTGCAACCGAGCTACCAACCAAGGCTACCAACTAGATGCAGAAGAAATAGTTGAAAGAATGTATGGGGAAATAGGCACAACTCCATCACGAAACAGAACCCACACCGTTAGAACTTCTGCTCCAACCCTTGCCAAAATGCCTGTTGCGAGAGCGGGACTTTAAAAATGAAAATGATGTGGCCAGGGAGGGAATTGAACCCCCGACACAAGGATTTTCAGTCCTCTGCTCTACCGACTGAGCTACCTGGCCTCACTAAAAGTCCTAAAAGTGGATGCGTTATAGGTTTTTCTGCCAATAGTCAAGAATACAGCAACAAGTAATAAAACCAATACTTGACAGATAAACAATTCCGTTCAAATCTTTTCATATGAGAAAAATTTTATCCATAACAATTGTTTTAGCTTCTTTAAGCTTGCAAGCCCTGGCCAACCCCGAAATGGCAACCGCCATTAAAGATGGCAACCTAGACCTGGTAAACCAATTGCTTGTCTCCATTGATCCCAATGGAACCAATGAAGAAGGCGCAACCTACCTCTACATGGCCAGCGAAAATGGAAATCTTCCCATTGTAACAGCTTTGGTTCAAAAGGGAGCTGCCATCAATGTGAAAATGCCCAATTGCTGTGATAGTTCTACCCCGTTAATGGTTGCTGCTGCCGAAGGAAGATTAGATGTAGTGCAATACCTCCTTTCACAAAAAGCCGATCCCAATATTTTAAATGGCAAGGGACGTACAGCCATCATGTTTGCCGCAGCCTATGGTTACTATGAGATTGCGGGGGCTCTTATCACAGCAAAAGCCAACCTCAATATTGTTCCCCCAGAAGGCAAAAATGCACTCATGTTAGCCATTATTGGTAATTTCCAACAAACAGCCCAATTACTTCTAGATAATGGAGCCAATCCAAATTTAACTGATGCTGAAGGCAATACAGCCCTTCACATTGCAGCCCGTATTAATACTCCAGAAATTGCAGGGATGCTTTTAATTAAGAAAGCAAAAGTAGATATAAAAAATTTAAACCAAGAAACAGCTCTGCATATTGCAGCCTTAAGTGGCCATACCAACTTGGTTCATGTGCTGCTCGAAAACAAGGCTAATCCCAATTTACAAACACCGGCTGGCTTTACTCCCCTGATGTTTGCAGCCGGTTACGATTATATAGATATTGCTAACAACCTTTTGGCTCATAAAGCCAGGGTTGATTTAAAAGCAACCAATGGGTGGACTGCCCTTCAAGCTGCAACGGTTAGTCAAAACAAAGAAATTACCGAAGCCCTTAAAAAAGCAGGCGCTCAATGAAAACAACTTCGTGAATTTTCATTTCAAGTAATACTACCAAACTTTTAAAAATCAATACGTGGGAGATATCCTCAGATAAATATGATCATCAATCCAATGTTGATCCCAAAACTCGATAGGGTTGGTTTGCACTCCTTGGATTAAAAGTGAATAATGTAAATGATCACCACCAGCTAAACCTGTTTCACCACTTTTTCCCAAAATTTGTTTTTGATGCACCAAGTCTCCTTTGTGCACATCCATGGAAGTTAAATGACCATACAAAGTCATCAATCCATAACCATGATCTACAATAACGGTATTTCCATAAATACCCAAGTAACCTACAAAAGCTACCTTTCCCTCTGCACTCGATGCAATGGGATATTGTTTGATGGCTGCTAAATCAAAACCTAAATGAACTTGTGAATCTACTTTTTGATCTTGATAATAATAATCTCTAAAGTCTGCAAAAGAAGCATTAATTGCAGCATTTGAAAGTGGAATAAAAGCATCCTTCCAATAAAAAGTAAGATCTGAATTTTTAGAAAGCTCTTTTAAAAACTGAGTATTGGTTTTGCGAAGCTCCTTATTCACTAAAAGAAAATCCTTCAAAGCATCCCCTTCAGATTTTAAGCCAGCTGTTTGTGAAATGATGGCGGCAACTTTAGTGTTGATGAATTGATCATCGATATCAATACGTCTTGAACGAAACTCTTTGGGAAAAAATTTTGCTGGAATCAGCGGAGAAAGGGCTTCATTGCCTGCAGCATCTTTTGCTACTACAAAAATAGGAGTGCCTGCTGGGAGTTCGTAAGAATAAACAAAAAAAGCAAAATGATCTCCACTTTCTTTGGGTTTATCGGTTCTTGGATAACCCCTAAATTCGTAAGATCCAATGCGAATGCCCGACCATACTGTGTCTGGTGATGTGTGGTAAGTAGCAAACTCGGCACCTCCCTGATTAATGTAGTGCTGAGCAGAAGTAAGACTTACCTGAGGAGGAACTAAATCAATAAAAGCCTGTAGCTTGTATTTTTGTTTTTTGGGCAAAAGAGAACAATTTTTTGCCGTGATCAACAACAGGGCATCTCCTTCCATGTTTGGCATTCCCTCAAGAGAAATGGGAAAAACAAGTTTTTCTCCCTTACCTACAATTTGGTGCTCTGGAGTTGTTTGAATAGAATAATTCATCCCCTCTTTTTTAATTTCTAGTTTTGATTCACAAAGACGTCCCTTCTTCACAGATATTTCTGCTTCTACAACAACACCACGCCCTAAATTTATTTTTTCTTGGCTAGACACTTCTTCTAAACTTATTTTATTTTGAATTTGAATATGAGGACGATATCCAAAAAAATTAAAAATCCATAAAATCCAAACAATCAAAGCCACAGGGATAAAAACAAATGGAATGAAAAAAAATTTCTTCTTCTTGGGGGGTTGATTTAAAAACATATGTTAAACAATAATCTGCTTTCCTAAATCATCTAGGGCCATTTGATCAATCTCAAAATAATCTCCTGCAATTATTTTTTGTCTCAAGCCCCCAACCAAAACCTTGGCTCTTTCGGAGGCTTTAGCTGAAACATTTTTTGTATTAAAAAAAATTTTGTACAAAAGAGTAATATAAAGGGCATAGGCTTTCTCATAATGATCAAAACAAACATCAAGGCGCTGGTGCCCTAAAGTATTTAAATAAAAACGAAGATAAATTTTGCTGGCATCGGCCCAAATAACCCCTTGCATCATGTATTGACGAAATTGATCAACTGATAAAGAGGTTTCACGATAAAGCTGATGTTGAATTTGTTGCCTAATTTCGGGGGTTAACTGCCCACTAAAATAAGCATTGGCCTTCACTAAATTTTCAATTTCCTCTGTTAAAAAACGACGAATAGAAATAAGTTCATTTTTTGGATCAAGACGTTTTTTCCATTCACCTTCAAAATAATGATGCCAAGCCTTTAAAACTTCGATAGATGCTAAAAAAGCCTTTAAGGAAGGAGAGTTTTTACATTCATCTTTATTTTGAATTTTTTCTGAAAAATAAGTAAAAGCATTCGAGGTCATTATGAATCCCATTTTAGCTAAATCTTATAAAAAAGAACATCTTAAAGCACCTTATGATTTTATCATCATTGGCTCTGGTATTGGGGGACTAGCCGCAGCTTCCCTTCTTGCAAGAAAAGGGAAAAAGGTTCTCGTTTTAGAACAACACTATGTAGCGGGTGGGTTTACACATACCTTTGGAAGGAAGGGTTATGAGTGGGACGTGGGGCTTCATTATGTGGGAGAAGTTCATCGTAAAAATTCTATTTTGCGTCGTGTTTTTGATTATATTTCAGACGGAAATTTAGGCTGGGCTGCAATGAAGGAAACCTACGATAAGGTTTATTTTGGAGATACTGTGTACGAGATGGCAGGAGTTTTAACAGCATCCACCATTTTGAAAAAAAACCTGGTCGGAGAAATTTTGAAAAATCGTTAAAACCGGTTTATCCAAAAATTTACCCTGCCACGTATCTCTCTCTTCCAAAACAGAATGAATTGCATTAATGGTGTTCCACTTATTTACCGACCATGCAGGAGCAACTGTTAAACGCTTAGGCCCATGAGCATTAAGGCGTTGAATAAAAATATCACTTCTCAAATTTTCTAAAAAATCGACACATTGATTGGCATATTCGGAAAGGGATAAAAGAGGATATCTTTCTTCACGATAAATTTTTTCCAAGGCAGTATCTTTAAAAACTACCAGATTATGAATTTTAATAGCTTGAATGTTTTGCGCACTCATAAAGCGGGCTTTTTCAATAACAACCTGAGAATCCTCACCTATAAGTCCCAAAATAACATGGGCACAAACTCTAATACTTCTTTCGGCAAGTTTATAAGTACTTTGTACAAAATCATCCACCGTATGAGCTCTGTTTACACGACGATTGGATTCATCCAAATGAGAAGGAATACCAAGTTCTACCCAAAGATAAGTTGTTTGGTTAAGCTCGGTAAGCAAATCAATAATCTCTGAACTCAGACAATCGGGGCGAGTTGAAATAATAAGACCAACAACTTCAGGAAATTTTAAAGCCTCATGAAAGTTTTTTTGTAACACATCTATGGGAGCATAAGTGTTGGTTCCATTTTGAAAATAAGCCAAGTACTTTAGGGAGGGGTAACGGTTTCCAAGATAAGTTATGCCCTGCTGAATTTGATCAGCAATTCCAGAACCTCTCAAAAAGGTCTCAGAGGTTCTCAACGTTAAACCTTCAAAAGAAGCATCTTGGCAAAAAGTACATCCCCCTCTGGCCTTAGTGCCATCAATGTTTGGGCAGGATATGAAGGCATTGATGGTAATGCGATCCACCCTTGCTCCGAATTGCTTTTTGAGTTCCTCGTTAAAAGAACGGTAACGTATTAGTTTCATACCCTCTTCAATGTATTGCATGTTTATCTTACTATCGTCAATATTCCCATCACTTTTCAAAATGATAATGAAAAAATATTAAAAATACTGGGTTTTTTATACCATATAATTAATTTTTAATTTCAGAATTTATCAATAAATACATGAAAAATAACGATAATTTAATATAATACAAATTCTTGGCACATCATTTGCTTATAATAATCTTAGGTTAATTATGGGTTAGAAATAACCGTTGGGGGCTGAATGATAGTGCGCATCCGTGGAAAAATTCCCGCCTTTTTTTCTCTCCTTTTTTTAGTGTTTTTAGCGTCGTGCTCGGGGGAATCATCAAATAACCAAGCCAATTTCAATAGTGGCGAAGTTGGTGCCTCTTTTGAGGGAGGAGCCATCACAAATATTACTTTAGATGAAAATGGTTCCGGCACTATTGATCTTGGTGAGGTTGCCAGAGACACAGAATATGTTTTAATGCTTTACCATTACGATGAAGATGGGGCCACAGAAGCTCTTGAAGTAGGAACCTCAGAAAATACTCCTACTTCTTTAACTGCTCTTTTAGAAAATTCCGATGAAAATATAACAGAAGATTTTCATGGTCAATTGCGAGAAATGGAAGCCACCCTTCCCGCTTATGAAGGTTCAACTGGAAGCACAACTGTTCGCTTTGCTACAAGTACTACAAGCTACGAAGTTGGAGACACCAGAAGCTTTAAGGTGATTCAATCCACCTCGGGCACATCAACATCAACCATCACAGCGGTACTCCGTTACAAAACTTCCAACTTTCTCTACTGGATTGATAGCCGCGATTCATCAGACTTAAGTGATGATGAAGTAGAAGAAATCATGACACAGTTTGATAGTGTAGTAGAGGAAGAAAAAAATATTTTTGGTGATACTTCAGATGTAGATGGAGATGGCAGATTTAATATTCTCTCTACCCGCGAAGTAAACGAAATGGGAGCCTCTGCAGGAGGCATTATTACCGGCTTCTTTTATGCCATTGATCTACTTGATGGCTATAGCCAATCAAATGGTTGTGAAATTTACTACACTATGGTGCCTGATTCAGATGGAGACTATGGTGTTACTGTATCCAAAGAATTTACCCTCTCCAATCTTCTCCCCAGCGTACTCCCCCATGAATTTCAGCACATGATTAATTTCAACAATCATTACTTTATTCGAGATGACAGTATTGAAGAATCCTTTTTAAATGAAGGGCTATCACATATGGCAGAAGATATTTATAGCGATTTTGAATCCACTGGTCTTGAAAATCCAGCCCGTGTTTTGGGATACTTGGCCAATACAGAAAATTTGTGCATCACTTGCGGATCTTCTCTTTATCAAAGAGGTGGCATTTATCTTCTCCTGCGTTTCCTCTTTGATCAAGCTGATCGTGGTAATATAAGCTATGTTTCTGAGGGCAAAGAGTTGCTTTCCAATCTCTCTCAAACCAACTTAACCGGAGTAGAAAACATCATCGATTCTGTTTACGGAAGCACAGCCAATGTACAATCCTACATGTTAGGGCTTATGGGGCAATTTGGTTTGGCTATCTTTTTAGATGACACAGGACTTTCCAGCGATTCTCGCTTGGCCTTGGATGCTATCAACCTCCGTTCCACCCAAGATGATAATCGCAATACAACTCTTTCTGGTCCTGAATTAACAGACCTCTCGTCTTCTGGACTAACAGATACCATGGCTGGTACTACCGTTTTTTATCTTCGTCTCACCTCTGATATCATTAACGATTTTGATGGCACCATTTCGCTTAGCCTAGGAAATAATACAAATTACGGCGCTTACTTGATTCAAACGGGGATATAGTATAAAGCGGGTGACGCTGGGGGATGTTTTAAGAGCGCAGCGATAACGGGAGCGAGCACTTAAAATACCCCCCAAGCGGCAGGACCCGCTCTTTATTTATATGCAAACTTCAAAAGTTAAAAAAATCCCAACGGTTCGCTTTATCTCACTTGGCTGCCCTAAAAACTTGGTGGACACCGAAGTCATGACAGGCCTTTTGCACCAAAAAAATTACCGCATTGTCTCTTCCGAAACTACAAGCGATGTAGGAGTTATTAACACTTGTGGCTTTATTGAAGCCTCTAAAAAAGAATCCATCGATACCATTCTGAAATTAGCTGAAGAAAAAAAGCAGGGAAAATTAAAACTATTAGTAGTTTCTGGCTGTCTTTCACAACGCTATGCTAAAGAATTACCTGCTCTTCTTCCTGAAGTAGATGCTTTTATTGGTACAGGGGATTTTAGCCGTTTAGATGAAATTATCCAAAAAAAGCTGGGAGGAGAAACTACCAGAAATTTTATTCGTTACCCTGACGAACTCTATTCAATTGACACACCAAGGCTTTATTTAACACCCAGTTATACTCGTTTTATAAAAATTTCAGAAGGATGTTCACACACATGTTCATTTTGTACCATCCCCCTCATGCGTGGTAATTTAAAAAGTAGAACATCAAACAACATTGCCCAAGAAATAAAACAAGGCGCCTCCCGTGGTGTTAAAGAATTTAATTTGATTGCACAAGACTTAAACGAATATGGCCGTGATTTACCAGAGAGAGATAGCCTTTATCATTTGTTAGAAAAAACAGGAGGCCTTTCGGGTTCTTTTTGGATTCGCCTGCTTTATATGTACCCTCTTCAATTTCCTGATAAACTCATTACCCTCATTAAAAACCATCCCCATGTAATTCCCTATGTGGATATTCCACTTCAACATATTGATGATGAAATTTTAAAATCCATGAAAAGAGGTTCATCTTCCAAATATATCCATCGTCTCTTAGAAAAACTTAAAACTGAAATTCCACATCTGGTGCTTCGTACAACATTCATTACTGGATATCCTGGTGAAACGGAAAGTGCCTTTGGCAAACTTTTAAATTTCATTAAAGAAACCAAATTTGATCGTCTGGGCGTTTTTACTTATTCTAAAGAAGATCAAACTATGGCTGCAAAGCTTCCAAATCCAGTACCTGAAAAAATTAAGCAAGAACGTCGTGATGAAATAATGAAAACCCAACAAAAAATATCACTTGAAAAAAACAAGGCTCTCGTTGGTAAAAAAATTGAGGTTCTTTTTGAAGGTGAACTCAATGCCACAGATCCAGAAACAGATTATTTTGTACAAGGTGTGGGTCGTTATGAAGGCCAAGCTCCCGAAATTGATGGGCAAGTTTTTTTGGATTATCCTGATTCCAACAAACCCACCGTGGGAGAATTTATAACTGCTACGGTAACAAAGGGTTTTGAGTACGATTTAGTAGCAAGGGTTGAATCAAGCAAGATCGGTTGATATTGAGGCATAAGGAGAAATTTTAGGATTAGAACTTACTATTTTTAAATACACAAGAAACCAAAACATTCCTAACAAAATACCACCCACAACATCGCTAAACCAATGCACTCCCAAAGCAAGACGAGACAAGGGTATTAAGCCAGCACAAATAATACAAAAAAATCGAACCAAATTTTGGAAAAAAATTTTCTTTACCAGAGCATCAATAGAAATGAATAAGAAAACAAAAACTAAAAAAGATCCAAAAGCATGTCCACTGGGATAAGAATAAGTAGAAAGAAAATAATCTGGATCTAAAGAAAAAGGCCTCACCTTATGTGTTAAAATTTTAAGAATAAAATTTAATTGTAAGCCTAAAAATAAAGCAACTTCAAAAATAAAACCTGGCCATGGATTACGGTTTTTAATCCAAGAAAACAACCACCAAAGAAGTACAATCAAATACAAAGTACTGCCATTACCAAAAATAGTTACCTTTCTCCAAAAAGAAAACCACTGAGCATTATTAGCCAAACCATGAAAATAAAAATAAACAAGCTCATCAATTTGAGTAAAAAGAAAAGAATTAAAAACAAAAAGAGAATAAACAACAAAAAGAAAAAAAAGAATCACAATTGATCTCAAATGAATCATATTTTAAATTTAAGACGCGATAATCTCAAAGGCAATGCTATCATGACAATGCTGGAGGTAAACATAACCACTAGCGCCATTAAAGGAGAGAGCAACCCATGAGCAGCAGAAAAAAGAGAACAACTCCAGTAAACAACACCAAAGAATATATGGTAGCGGAGTGTGCCTATCACATAACGAGCATAGTGAATGAGATTAACAAGATTTAAAAGCCTTTTACCAAAAATCACAACCCCAGCTTTATCTCCTGGAAGAGTTAATCCTGTTCCTAAAAATAATCCGACATCTGCTTCAGATAAAACCACTTCATTATCAAAAGGACTAGCCACCATACCAACTACATTTCCTCTTTTCTTAGCAGCTTGAATTTTTTTGATTTTTTCTTCCGGCAAGCACCGTGTATAACTTTTTTCAAGGTAATCCGTATAAGTTAAATTAGAAATCATTTCATCATGATCACCTGTTAACATCATCGGATGCACTTTGAGCTTCCTTAACTGGGTTAAAAGTTCCTGCACATCTGTTCTTAACGTATCCGAAAAACCAACCAGCCCTCTAACCAAACCATCCCAACCACAAACAATAACGGTTTCTCCCATCGATTCTAGATTATCAATCTTCTCTCTTAACGCTCTCGAAATTTGCATTTGAAATCTTTTCAAAAATCTTACATTGCCAGCAGCAATAAAACATTCCCTTTTTCCATCTGTATTTACCTTGCCAGAAATACCAAGCCCTGGTTCTGTTTTAAAATCAGCCACAGCATAACGAGCAATTTCTGTGTACCAAGGATGGGTTTTAGCTCCAAAAGCCAGGGGATGATTAGTTTTTTCTTCAAGCGAAAAAAGGTAGGAAAGAAATTGTCCCTGATTAACCCCATTTTCCAAAAAAATAGAAGAAAAATAAAACTCGCCTCGTGTGAGAGTTCCTGTTTTGTCAAAAAAGAGAGTTTTTAAACGAGAAAGCTTGGAGAGCATATCTCTATTTTTGATAAAAACTCCATAATGCAAACACTTTGATGCAGCAATCATTAAGATACGCAAACGATTTTCTCCTGGAAAACAAAAACCAAGCACAACAAGAACAGCAAAAATACAATTTGTTAAATCCAAGGAAGAAACAATATCTTTTTTTAAAATAAAAATAAAAGTGACCAAAAGCAAAATAGAAAAAACAAGAGCCAGATTTTTTTTCACAATTTGAGCACGCGATTTGTGATCAAAAAAAGAATTTTCGAAATTTTCTAAAACCTGATTTAAAAAAGTTTTACCATGGTTTAATTTTACCTCCACCTCAATGGTGGCATCACGATTAATGGTTGCTGCAACAACAAGATTGCCTCTTTGTTTAAAGACAACTGCATCTTCACCAATAAATTCTGACTCATCAACACTTGTTGCCCCTTGTTGGATAATGCCATCAACTGGAATCACTTCTCCAGCTTTAACCTGGATAATATCTCCTTCCTTTAAATTTTGAATACTAACGACGGTAATTTGATTTTTAACTAACAGATTGGCATATTGAGAACGCCTGCCACGCAACATCTCATAATCTTTTTTTGCTTCCTTAAGACACCGCTCATCCCATATTAAAAGAGAATAGAGGGCCATCATGGCTAAACCCCCAAAAACAAAATCTCCATGAATCCAATCCCAACAAATAGCTAAGATAATCAAAAAAATTGGGCCCACATTACGCCCCACTTTAATATGTGAAAAAATCCTTAAAAAAAAGGGAACAAAAAGAGTTCCACTCAAAAGAATGGCAATCATCACTCTGAGAGAAGCAAGCTTTTCTATAAAAAAAGGAAAAAAAGAAGGAACAACAAAATTAAAAACAAGATGCGCTACTAAAAAAAGAAGGCTCGATAAAAGCAATAATCGCCCTAAAATAACTCCCCAACGTTTTGAAAAAGAAGCAGTTTCATAGGGATCTACTGAAACCACAAAACCTTCGTCTTTTTGAGTCAAAACTTCAATTTCCATCTTTACTCTTTGTAATGAAAAGAATTTGAAAAAACCATATAAAAAAAATCCCCCCAAAAAGGGGGGATTTTGCAAAACATAATCTGAAAAGAAATTACTTGGTTACGATAGCAACACAATCAGCACGATCAGACTCACCCTTGTCCAATTCTTTGTAACCAATACCCACAATTCTTTTGGGAAGAAGAACAGTTTGTTGTCTTTCGGCTCTCTTATTACCATCGATATCGCCATTTCCAATGCGACGCATCCCATCGCTTCCTGGTTTTTGGCAAAAAGCAGTAACACCATCCAAGCTGTCTCTAAAACTACCACTATCTGTCAGTACATCTTTAGAACCAGTGCCAGCCATCACTTCAGATTTATCACAAACAAAGGTTTTAGGTTGACGAGAAAAATCTTCTGTCATGATGTCATTTCCCTTGGAAATACTACGACAAACTGCACTAATAGCATCCACATGGTCTTGGCCTTTGATGTCGTTATAAGCAACACCTTGAACACGATAACCATCGGGACAACAACTATAATGCCACCCACGACCACTGTTAGAACAATCATCATTAAATTGCACAATACCACCGCAAGCTGTTTCAGCATACGTTACACCTGTAACCAACAGGAGCATCGCACCCAGTAAAAACGTTATTAAAGTTTTCATTAATTCCTCCTAGTAGAAATTGATTTGCGCTTTAGTATCACACCCTCCTAGCTTTCTCAACGGCTTTTTTGCCGTGACAATTTAGGGGCTCCTTCAGTGAGTTTTAAATACATTTTAACCATTTGATTCCGCGGATCTTTTTGGGCCAATTTTTGCCATACTTTTTTAGCATCCTTTTTTTGACCAAGCGAATAAAAAGTAACCCCTAGTTGAACAACAGCTTCTGCATAACCAGGCCTATCTGAAATAATGGTTTTAAATTCCTTTAAAGCTTCTTTTTTATGTCCCAATTCACGCAAACAAACAGCCATTTTATTACGAATATCCTGAAAACCCTCTGCCAACTCTAAAGCCCGTTGATATTCGTTAACAGCCTGGCCTAATAATCCAACACCACGATATAAATCACCAATTTCGGAGTGTTTGTTGGCAAGCTTCCCTTTGATAAAGGGATCGATCTGGTCTTTGGTTTTTTTAATTTCTTTTTTGGTTTTGGACAAAAGTTGTTTGGAAAGTTTGTAGTCCCCCAAATCATTGTAGAGTACAGTTAAATTCAAAAGAGCTTCAGTATAATGAGGATTTAAACGGAGAGCCTTTTTAAAAGAATCAATGGCATCACTATAGTTACCATCATAATGGTAAATCATCCCCAATAAATTATAAACATCGGCATAATCGTGACCTGCAGCTACAATTTTACGAAAAATACTCTCTGCCTTTTTATAGGATTGATTCTTAAAAAGGGTTTTCCCCTTTTCGAGTAAAAGCCTAACATCAGCATCCATACACACTCCCTTCCCCTTTGGGGCTAGCCCCTCTGGGGTTAACCTTTTTTCGAAACTTGTGAAACCTTTTGAGTCATTTTCTTGGCCAGGGGGCTTCTAGGAAAACGATCGGCAAATATTTCGGAAGCCCGCCTTGCTTGATCAATCTGGCCCGAACGAATATGTGCTAGCACTAAATAGTAAAAACTTTTTTCATCATACCCCACACCTGGATATTTAGTAACAATTTCTTCAAAACGCAGAATGGAAGCTTTGTATTCACCAAAACGATAATAAAACCTGGCAATGTAATAATCCCTGGCAGCCATACGACCCAAGGCCCGATGGAGCTCGTGCTGAGCTGGCCGAAACATATCTGAATCTGGATAATACTCCACAACCAGGGCCAAATTTTTAATTGCCAAATCGAGATGCTCTTGATTTCTAGCAATCGACTTGGGCAGAAACCGCAAATAAGAAAGCCCACTCTGAAAATAAGCATAAGCTGCCTTAGCATGAGTGGGGTATTGTCTTAAAAATTCCTGATAAGCTTCTGCTGCAACGAGGTAATCTTTTTTTCGAAAATAACTATCGGCAATTAAAAGATCAGCACTGGCTGCCTTGTCTCCAGAAGGATAGCGGCTTTTAAAAATTTCTAAACATTCAACCGCGTCTTCATATTTTTTACGAGAGGCTAAAGAAAGACAACGATTTAACTCCCCATCCACATTTCCTGAAGAAACAGGACGACGTTTTCCTTCTTCTAAACAAGCTGTGGTGAAAATAAAAAGACCCATCAATCCAAAAACAACAACCTGCCTGATTTTTATATTAAAAAATAACATGAAAGATGTTGGATGCTAGTGGATTTTACCAGTGAGTTCAAGGTGAAATTTGGGAGACAAAAGAAGCAGCTCCTTTCTCACTTGTAAACTTCATCCCATCTTTAAAACCTAGTTCTACAGCCTCATGCACACGTTTTTTAGAGCGGGTAGTTTTGGAAACAGATAATTTTTGACTAGGACGTAAAAAATGAATTTTAACACCCTGTGGGGGATTGCAAATTAAATCGATGGCTTGATTATACCTTTTAGAACGAAGTTCAAAAACCTGAGGCATCTGGGGACTATCAGGATAAAAAAGCCTATGAACCCAATTTGGCAACAGGTCAGGTGACTTGCGATACCCTTCCTCTCTTGTTCCTACAACGATAATATCGGTTGCTCCAAGATTTATCGCTTTTTTTACAGGAATAGAATCAACCATGCCCCCATCAATAAAGCGCTCTCCTCTGTAGCAAGCCTGTTTGCGATAAAGGTAGGGCATGGCACAACTGGCTCTCAAAATTTCGTGAATATCGTGCTCGCGACTGTTAAAGTAAACTGCGCCTCCATGTTGATAGTGAGTAGCCGTAACCATCAAGGTAGGAGCAGCTTTCCTGATCTTTTCAATATTCAAAGGCACATGATTTTTACAAACTTCATCAACCAGGTAATCAATATCAACAATGTTTTCTTTAGAAAATAAGTTGCCAAAACGAACAAAACGACGACCAGTCAAATAGTCTTCAAGGATCCGTCGATTTTTCTCAGGTTCGCCCGCAATAAAATTAGCTCCGCAACAAGCCCCAGCAGATGTGCCTAAAACATAATCAAAACCTGTTAGCTTCTTTTGATGAAAAGCTAAAAGCACACCAGAAAGATAGGCCGAGCGAATACCTCCCCCTTCCAAAACTAAAGCTTTTTTCTTCATGATTATCATCTATCAAAGTAACTATGGGCTTGTTGAAAAATGTAGTTTTCCACTAATTCTGTCATTCCCGCGGAGGCGGGAATCCAGTCTTTTCAATAAGTTCTGGATCCCTGCCTTCGCAGGGATGACAGAGGAATGACATTCTTCAACAGACCCACTATTGCTATTTTTTAAGAGCCTGTCAAGGACTCTCCAAGGAAGTTAAAGTATGAAAAACATTCATCTTTTTAACTTGACGGGAAAGGTTTCCGTGTTGTAGCAATATCCCCCTTATATGGAAGAAATTGTCTCAATGGCCAAGCGCCGCGGCTTTGTTTTTCAATCCAGCGAAATCTATGGTGGAATCAATGGGTTTTGGGATTTTGGTCCTGTGGGTGTGCTCCTTCGAAATAATATCAAACAATCTTGGTGGAAAAGGATGGTGGAATGGAGGGATGATATAGCAGGAATTGACACCTCCATTATTGCCCACCCCGAAACTTGGAAGGCCTCTGGTCACCTCGATTGTTTTTCTGATCCCATGGTGGATTGTAAAAAGTGCAAGGGCCGTTTTAGAGCCGATCATCTCAAAGACGCCATTTGTCCTGAAAAACCCAGTAAAAAACCTGGAGAGTGTGGTGGTGAACTTACTGAACCACGTTCTTTTAATTTAATGTTTAAAACCTATGTTGGTCCTGTAGAAGATCAAGGGAGCATTGCTTATCTGCGTCCCGAAACCTGCCAATCTATTTTTACACAATTTAAAAATGTGATGACAACAGCGCGGAAAAAAATCCCTTTTGGCATTGCACAAATTGGTAAAAGTTTTCGAAACGAAATTACCCCGCGTAATTTTATTTTTCGTTCGCGTGAATTTGAACAAATGGAAATGGAATATTTTATTCGTCCTGGTGATGAAGAAGGAGAAAAGTGGTACAAATACTGGTACACTGAAAGGCTCAACTGGTTTTATAGTTTAGGGGTAAAAAAAGAAAAACTAAGACTGCGCCCGCATGAAAAAGACGAGCTGGCCCACTATGCCAAAGGTTGTGTGGATATCGAATACGAATTTCCAATGGGATGGTCCGAGCTAGAAGGTATTGCAAACAGGGCTTCGTACGATTTAAGCCAACACATCAAGTTTTCTAAAAAAGATCTCCAATATTTTGATGACGCAAAAAAAGAAAAATATGTTCCCTCTGTTATCGAATGCTCGGTAGGAGTAGATCGAACATTTTTAACCCTGCTTTGTGATGCTTACCACAAAGATACCGTGGATGGTGAAGAACGCATTGTACTTAAATTTGCACCAAGTATTGCACCTTACAAGGTTGCCGTATTTCCTCTGTCAAAAAAATTAGAAGAAAAAACCCAAAAAATCGAAAAAGACTTGCGAAAAAAATTTATGAGCGATTATGACGATTCGGGCAGTATCGGAAAACGCTATCGAAGACATGATGAAATTGGAACCCCCTTTTGTGTTACCATCGATTTTGAAACCGAAAACGATGGCAAAGCCACCATTCGTCATCGCGATACAACCAAACAAGAACGCATTGATTTAAATCAAATTGAAAATTTTTTGAATGAGCATGTTCAAATGAAGGAGTAGGTAATGAAGGCACGTAAAAAGTACGTTTATTTTTTTGGTAATAAAAAGGCTGACGGAAAAGCCGTCATGAAAAATCTTTTGGGTGGTAAGGGTGCTAATCTTGCTGAAATGACAAACCTAGGTATTCCTGTTCCCGCTGGATTTACTATTACAACCGAGGTGTGTGCCGAATATTATCGTAACAATAAAAAATATCCCTCGGGGCTTCGTGATCAAGTAGAAAAAAATCTGGCTCTTGTGGAAAAAACCATGGGAGCTACCTTTGGTTCTGATACAAATCCACTCTTGGTTTCTGTTCGCTCAGGAGCCCCGGTTAGTATGCCCGGAATGATGGATACCATTTTAAATTTAGGCCTTAATGACCGTGTTGTTTTAGGCATTATCAAAAAAACCAGGGATGAGCGTTTTGCCTACGATAGCTATCGCCGCTTTGTACAAATGTACGCCAATGTGGTGATGAAGATGAACATCTCCAAGTTGGAACATCTTCTCGAAGAAAAAAAACATCAAAAAGGGATTACACTTGATAATGAAATGACGGCCTTGGATTGGAAAGATTTGGTTTACGCCTTCAAGGCCAAAATTAAGGAATATACAGGTAAAGATTTTCCTGATGACCCCAGAGAACAACTGTGGGGCGCTATTGGAGCGGTATTTAACTCATGGATGACCAAGCGCGCCATCGAATACCGCCGTATCAACACTATTTCTGAAGATTTGGGAACAGCTGTTAATGTGCAATCCATGGTGTATGGCAACATGGGAAATGATTCTGCAACGGGGGTGGCTTTTACCCGTGATCCTTCAACAGGCGAAAAAGTTTTCTTTGGAGAATATCTCATCAATGCCCAAGGTGAAGATGTGGTGGCAGGTATTCGTACCCCACAGCCCATTAACATTGCTGCTAAAAAACGCAGTGGGGTTAACCTTCCCTCGATGGAGGAAACTCTTCCCAAATGTTATCGTGAACTGGTGAGTATTTATAAAACTTTAGAAAAACATTATCGCGATATGCAGGATATCGAATTTACCATTCAACAAGGTAAATTATGGATGCTGCAAACTCGAAATGGAAAAAGAACAGCCCAGGCTGCCATTAAAATTGCCGTGGATATGGTACGCGAAAAAATGATTCGTCAAGAAGAAGGGATTTTAAGAGTACAACCCAATCAATTAGATCAACTTCTCCATCCACAATTAGATCCCAAGGCATCAAAACATGTGATTGCAAAAGGGCTGCCTGCATCTCCAGGAGCTGTAACAGGCCAAGTTGTTTTTACTGCAGATGAGGCTGTAGCCAAAACTGGTTTGAACAAGGTGATTTTAGTACGTGCAGAAACCTCACCCGAAGATATTCATGGCATGCATGTATCAGAAGGTATTTTAACAGCTCGTGGTGGCATGACCTCTCATGCCGCGGTTGTAGCCAGAGGGATGGGTAAGTGTTGCGTGGCTGGTTGTGGTGAAATAGTCATCGATGTTACCTCAAAAACTTTTAAAGCCAGAAACAATCTTATCATCAAAGAAGGAGATTGGATTACTCTTGATGGTTCCACCGGAGAGGTCATGTTGGGTCAAGTTGAAACTGTTGAGGCAGAACTATCAGGTGATTTTGGAACCTTAATGAGATGGGTGGATGGCCACCGCAAACTCAATGTAAGAACCAATGCCGATACACCTCATGATGCAAAGGTGGCTCGTAAATTTGGTGCCGAGGGTATTGGCCTTTGTCGTACCGAACATATGTTTTTTGACGCCGAACGCATTGAAGCTGTGCGTGAAATGATTTTATCTCCAGATCAAGCAGGGCGCGCAAAAGCTCTGGCCAAAATTCTACCAATGCAAAAACAAGATTTTAAGGGAATTTTTCGTGAAATGAAAAATCTTCCTGTGACGATTCGTCTCTTAGATCCTCCCTTGCACGAATTTCTTCCCCATACAGACCAAGAATTAGAAAATCTTTCTCAAAGTATGGGTATTCCAGTACAACTCTTGAAAGAAAAAAACGAATCACTCAAAGAATTTAATCCCATGTTAGGACACAGGGGCTGTCGGTTAGGCATTACCTTCCCTGAAATTTATGACATGCAAGTACGAGCCATTATGGAAGCTGCTTGTGAATTGGTGAAAGAAGAAGGTTTTAAAATTATTCCAGAAATTATGATTCCCTTGGTTGGACATGTAAATGAACTAGCTCTGATGAGAAAAAATGCCATTGCTGTTTGCAATGCAGTGATGGAATCGATGCGTGTTAAAATTAAATACCTCATTGGAACCATGATCGAACTACCTCGTGCAGCTCTTACAGCTGACGCCATAGCCAAGGAAGCAGAATTTTTCAGCTTTGGAACCAATGATTTAACCCAAACTACCTACGGCCTTTCTCGTGATGATGCTGCCAAGTTTTTACCCTTCTATATAGAAAATCATATTCTTTCAGAAGATCCCTTCGTCAGTATAGATGTTGAAGGTGTAGGGGCTTTAATGAAAATGAGCAAAGAAAAGGGCAAAAAGGTAAATCGTAATTTAAAGTTAGGGATTTGTGGTGAACATGGTGGCGATCCGGCTTCGGTTACTTTTTGTCATTCGATCGGGCTTGACTATGTAAGCTGTTCACCGTATCGAATACCCATTGCACGTCTTGCAGCAGCCCAAGCTGCTATTAAGGATAAAAAATCCAGCAAGGCCAAACAATAACTTCTGTCATTCCCGCGAAGGCGGGAATCCATCTTATGAAACGTTTTTTTGTTTACTTTTTTGCCTTCTCTTTTTTTATTACCCTCATTTCTTGTGCCTCGGAGAATGATGTTTTTCCTGAAGTGCCCCTTTCAACGAGCACAGCCGATGTTGATCTTCCCAATCCCATTTCTATCCTTACAGATGCTGCCAATAATCAAATTATTGTTCTTAATTCCAATGTGGATGTGTTTTACAATCAGGGTTCTCTGGCAGTTATCTTCGTAGATGCCACAGATACAGATGCCCCAGTGCTTACTGCAACCTCCATTATTGCAGCCCCTAATTATGGAACTCAAATAGCCTCTAATGGAACCACACTGTATATTCCCTTTCGTGAAGCGCTCTTTGATGATCCCAATGAAGATATTTTAGCTACCTACACCATTGCTAGCGGATCCATTACCGAAGGAGTGCAAACCCAGGGCGGTGAAAATCCCTTTGGTATTGTGGTGCGAAACAATGGGGATCTGCTTGTTGTTGCTGATAATGCACTGCATTTGTATAATTCAACACTTGATCGAACAGCCAGTATCGATCTCACAACAGCAACAGATGCTGACATTGAGGATACAAATGCTGAGAGAGTTGAAGATATTGTTTTTGATGAAACAAATTTGCGAGCGTTTATTTCTAACGGAAATGGAAATATTTTTATTGTTGATTTAACTTCTTTAGAGTTAACCCATGTTATCCAGGGAACCCTTGATACGCGTGGAATGGCCACTGATGGAACCTACATTTATGCTGTAAATGGTGGAGATGAACCTTCTTTGTGGGTTTTTGACCCTAATCAAGTTTCCGCAACAACCAGCCCTCCAGAAGCCATTGATGATTCTACTTTAGTGATTGATGTTGTTGATTTGGGACATGATCCTCAAGGCCTTGTTATTGATACAACGGGTAACAGAGCCTATGTTGCCAACTCAGATGATCGCACTATTTCAGTCATTGATCTGAATCTTTTTGAACAAATTGATTTGATTTCATTAAAAGATCAAGACACTGGTTTTAAAGAAGGAGTTGATCCTTTTTCTTTGGCTCTTGGAACATTCAATTCAGTGCCTTATGTTTTTGTAGCTAATTTTGGATCCAATACAATTTCAGTGATTAATACACAAACTTTAAACGTAGTAGCTTCTTTCCCAGATTAAGTATGAAAAAAGTTTTTTTAGTTCTTCTGTTAGTTTTTGCCTTTATCCATTGTGGTGGAGATGGACAAAATCCTCTTTATGATGAACCTACTTTAGTTGCTATTGATTCCACCAATAATCGCCTTTTTATTTTAGAAAATAATGGCGTGCTGCATATTGTAGCAGCCTCTGACAGGAGTAGCATTGGAGACCAACCCTTTGTCACCGAAGATAGAGAAGAAGCAATTTTCGATCTTTTGCCAAGCAGTCCTATTGCAATGGCTGTAGAAGCCCAAGATACTTCCACCAAAATTTTTATTGCAGGAAAACAAGTAAACGATGAAAACCAAGCCGTCTTTAATCGAATTTTAGTTTTAGATTTTGATGGAATAACCTTAAGTGTAGCTTCAAACTCTCCACTTATTTTTGAAGATAGTGATACATCAACCACAGATACCGATAATATCCCTGGCGGACTTTTTGTAGATGACGATAACAATCAACTTTTTGTCACTGATTTAACTTTGGGTGCATTGTATGTTTTTAGTACCACAACGGGAAATCTCCTTAATTCTGTAACTATTGCAGGCAAACCAAATAAAATGGCCCTGGCAAGTTCGCACCTTTTTGTAGCCAATTCATCTGGCACAACGAGTGAACAAGTGATTACAGTTGTTAATACTGCAACACTTGCTACAACCACCATCGATTTAAATATCCCCACTAATGATGTGGCTGTAGTTTCTAACAGCACGGGAACTGTACTTTTAACTCATCGTTCTGATGAACAAGAGGTGTATATTCAGCTTGTAGCCACTGATTTTGCAAGTGCAACAGGGATAACCAGTAGCGATACTGCGCTGCAAGATGGACTTCTTTCTTCTGGATTAGGCATTAGTAGTGCGGTTGGATCTTTAGGAATCACAAGCATATCAGATGGAACTATTTTTGGTTATGTTGCTTTATCTGATGGCACCATCAATATGCTCACCATCGATTCAACTATTTCAACTTATTCCAATACAACCTTATCTACAGCAACAGATAACTTAACCAGCATCGACATCTACAAAGACACCGATGATGTTGGGATAACGGTTTATATGGCTGCAGAAACTTCTGGCGACCTGGTTTACACCGATGTTGGAAGCGAAGATGTAGATGCGAGGTTCTAAAAGACTGGGAAGGGGTGTTTCTTGAGGAGCGAGGACTGTCTGACGAGCCTTCAAGGCGAGGAGTTCCGCAGGGACGAAAGAAATACCCCTTTCCAGTCTTAATTAATCTTACAAGGAATTTTCTTCTGGCCATTCTGGCGCTAGTGCTTCCTCGTAGGTTGAAATCACATACACCACCGCTTTAATATCATCCACAAAAGAAAGCGTAGTCGTACCATCTGAAAAAAAGTTTTGATACACTTCAGATTTCAACGCATTCCAATCTACCCAATCGTCTGGATAGGTGTAGCTTAATAAATCAATAAACAAGACAATATCATCAAAATCGAAACTTTCTTCAAAAATTTCACTACCGGCCTCATATTCTTTACAATAATCAACAACACGTCCTGCATAATCTTCTGTTTCCTCCGCCATATCTGCTAAAAAATTTTCCCCGAAATCACGCAAGGCCTCTGCTGCTCCATAGGCTCCGCCATTATAAGCTGCGGCTTGCCAAGCAGCCTTTCCATTAGCTGTTTCAAAAAGATTTTGTGCATTATTTTCTGCAGAAGAATAACTAAAAAATAAAAGATAGGGCTGCCAAAAAAAATAAAGCCCAGAACCAATAGAACCAAATGGAAAATTAACAACACTCGAAACATCTACTCCATCAATTTCAGAAGCTTGGGCATCAAGGGTTAGCCGGTATTGATCAGAATCTGGTATTTCTCCAAAATAATCTTCCAGATCCAGAAAAATACTTTCGGGATAATCTTCTGTACGGGTAGACCAATGCCAATCTTCGGTTCGATCAGGGTAACTATCCAATAATTGTCCTTGACCAAAAGTATTTGTAATTTGAAAACACCCTTCACCACCCGAACTGGAAACAAGAGAACAATTTCCTGCTGATTCTTGTGAAATAACTCCCATCAAAAAATAAGGATTAATTTTTTCACGGATAGAAATCCAGGCTAAAAAAAACAAATCCTCCTTTGAAAAAAGAAGATTAAGTCCATTAACCCCTTCACCTGGTTTGCCCATTATAAAAGTAGAAAGAAGATTTGGATTATAATCATAATTACACTGAGAAGAATCCAGAGGCTCTTGGCCATCAGTGACAAACCAATCATCAGGTAATTCTTCATAGGGGGCTTCGCAAGCATCATCCAAACACAAATCATTTAAATTCACATTTTCATAAATGGTACGAGAACCTGCAGAAGGGTTTCCTCCAATACTTTCCACCTGGGGATCATCTGAATCATCTCCCCCGTTAAAAAGATCCAAAACTGACAATTGACAGGCTGTTTGAAAAAGGAATAAAAAAAAGAGGAGGATAAGAGCAAAACAAAATCTCATCAGTTTTGATCATTTCATGAAGACATCCACTTTACAAGGTTATCTTTTCAAAAACATGGGACTTTTGCGTCTTTCTGGAGAAAAAGCAGGAAGTCTTTTGCATGGGCAACTCACAAATTCCATCAACACCCTTTTAAAAGGTGAGAGTAATTACAATCTTTTTTTAAATACCAAGGGAAAGGTAATGGCCGATGCCTGGGTATACCGAAATGATTTAGACTTTTTTATTTTATGTGAAAAAATGTTTCTCAATAAAATTAAAGAACAATTGGGAAGATTAGCACCTCTCTCTCGTGTGATTCTTACAGATGAAACAGCCAGTTATTTTTTTCTTCATCTTTTTTCAAAAAATCCGTCTTGGGATTCTTGGAAAAACAAAGGAATGATGATCCCCACAAATCGGTTAGGATATCCAGGAATTGATCTTATTGGAGACATCACTCATCAAAATGAAGTTCTCGATGTTCTTAAAAAAAATGGTTTTGTCTTGTGTTCCCCTGAAAAGGCAGAAGCAATGCGAATTGAAGCGGGCATTCCTCAGGTAGGCATTGATGTCACTGAAGAAAATCTCCCGCAAGAAGGAAAACTTGACTTGGCCCTTCATTTTACGAAGGGATGTTACTTAGGCCAAGAAATTATTGCGCGACTCCATTACAAGGGGCATGTAAATAAAATTCTTTGCCATTTTAAAATGGAAAAAAGTGAAACAATCCCCCAACAAGGGGATCTCCTTTTTTCTCAAGACAAAGAAGTGGGAAAACTAACCTCAGTGGCACAAGCAACTGATCATTCTGGTTTTTTTATGTTGGGATATCTTTCTTCCAAGGCATACGACAATAAAATGCCTGTTATGCTAGGCAGTAAAATCATTCGACTTCTTAATGCATGAGAACAGGTAAATCTTTTTCGGGGGGATTTGCACCCAATTCAAATTCCACCTTCAGCGCACCTATTTCTTCACGGATAATTACCTGAGTAGTCGCGATTTCTTTGAGTTGAAGCGAAATTTGCTCTAAAAGCTTGACTATTTTCTGCTCTAATTTTTGTTCTAACATGGGCTTACTCCTTGGATCACCATTGACAAACTTTGTATCGGTTTTAAGCTCAAAAAAGTTTCGTTCTTTTTGCCACAAAGAGTCAAAAAAATTTATGTAATAAAATCAACTAGTTAATTACAATTGACGCCCTAGCTCTTTTCCACTAGTTTAAAACTCTTTTATGACTGCTTTAAATATTAAAACAACAGTTGTGATTTGCGTGGGTTACCCTTCCACAGGGAAAACAACAAGCACGCAAAGGCTCTATTTTGACTTAGCCAATGACCATCAAGTAGCTTTGTTAACCACTTTAAGCATCCGTGACTCCCTGGGCCTTATGGAAAGTCTTCATTCAGAAACTGATCGCCAAAAAGTTTATAATCAAATTGTCCATTTAACGAATGAAAAACTCATCGATGGTTCCCAAATTATTATCCTTGATGGAAATTTTAATAAACAAACGAGAAGAAATGCTGTTTATGAACTTCTTCCTCGTTTTGGTGCCGAACTGATTATCATCGAATGTCTAGTAAGTGGCATGGAAGAAATCAAAGAAAGGCTTAGCGCCCGCCAAAAAAATCCAGATGCAATTTCTAACAAGGCTTCAACCATGGAACTCTATAATCTTATTAAAGACTCATCCGATCCCCTTCTTGATGACCAATTTCCAGATATTCCCTATACTCTTTTAGAATATAATACCGAAACCCAAACTCTAAAAACGACAAAAACAAATCATCAAGGTTCATCCATTTTAAAAAAAGTAACCGAGAGTTTAAAAAGGTCGGCTTCTCCTCAATCAGAAAAAAATGCACAGGCTTTTCAATGCGTTAAATCTTTTTTATTTGACATTGGCGGAGTACTGCAAAGCTTACGTTGGGAAGCTGTGTCCAATGAGCTTAATGATTTAAAACCTGATCTCACCATGGATGCTTTTCGCAACGCACTTTATTTTGAAAAAGAAAAAGGCTTTGGACTTTATGAAACCAATAAAATTTCTACTTCCGAATTTTGGAAACTGATGGCCAAGCGTCTAGATATTAATCCAAGCGAGGCTCATAGACTAGCTGATGCTTTTGGCCATCTCTATGGTCCAACAGATTCAGAAATGATAGATCTGCTCAGTGAAATCAAAAAATCCTACCCTCTTTTTATTCTCTCTAATTCTTGTCCCGAACTCGAAAAAGCGGTTCTAAAAAATCATCGGTTTTATGATGTTTTTGATCATGTTTATTTTTCTCATCGCATTGGTTACAAAAAACCAAGCATTGAGAGTTACCTCTATGTTTTAGAAAAAAATAATCTTAAACCACACGAATGTGTTTTTATTGATGATGTGGCAAAAAATGTAAGTGAGGCTCAAAATTTAGGTTTTTTTGGTATTTTGTATCTTTCACCTACAAAACTTAGAAAAACTTTATCCCCTTGGTTACAGAAAAAAACAAAGTAAAACTTTTCATCATTCGTCATGGTGAAACGATGGGCAATAATGACGATCTTCTTCAAGGCCACAAAAATGGCCTTTTAAGTCCTAAAGGCTATGAGCAAGCAGAAAATCTGGCTCGCACACTTCAAAATGAAAAAGTAGATGTGATTTATTCCAGCGATTTAGCTCGTGGCTTTGAAACAGCTCAAATAATCGCCAAACCCCACGGCATCTCTGTTCAAAAAACTCCAGAGGCAAGAGAACGTTGTTTTGGTATTTTTGAAGGAACCAGCCGCACACAATTTTATAGAACAGAAAGAAATCTCCCCAACCCTTATGAAAACAGGCCAGAAAAGGGGGAATCTTTTAATGATTTGTACAAGCGTGCTAAAAAATTTATTTTATCCATCATTTCCCTTCATTTGGGACAAACTATTTTTTTAGTGGCCCATGGTGATTTTGGCCGCATGTGCTTGGGTATTTTGATGGATAAAAAGGTAGATGAGGCTGCTCAAATTTATCAAACAAATGCGTGCCTCAATATTTTGGAAGTGGACAAAAATGGGAGAGCTACATCGTGTATTCTAAATCAAACTTCTCACTTGCCAAAGAAACTAGTGAGCGTTAACAAATCGGCTTTGTAAAAAAATGAAAATTACACCTATTCAAACTGGAACCATTCACGTTAATAAAAGCATTCTCACTTTGGGACGCAATTTTGATCAAGAAATCGACATCCCTGCAACAGCCTGGTTGGTAGAAGATCCCGGCCATAAAATTCTAGTAGATACCGGCATGTGTGACACAGAGCGTGCGGTAAAATACCATTATGCTGGTTCTTGCCAAAAAGCAGGTGAACGCATCGATCAAGCTTTAGAAAAAATGAGAATTAAAACCCATGAAATTGATACTGTGATTTATACTCATCTTCATTGGGATCATTGTGCCAATTGTCAAAAGTTTCCCAAGGCAAAACACGTGGTACAGAAAAAAGAGTGGGAATTTGCCTTAAATCCCATTTTTCCCTACCATCACTCCTATGAATTTCCAAAAATTGGAATCACTGCTGATTTTCGTTCTATAAAAATGGAATTACTTGATGGAGATGCAGAAATTTTTCCTGGCATTCGTGTACTGTCAACACCTGGCCATTCACCTGGGCATCAATCGGTTCAGATAGTAACACCAAAGGGACGCTTTGTTATCGCAGGAGATGCAGTGATGACTTATGATAATTTGGAAAAAGATCCAAAAAGAAGTTCCCCATTTTGTATGATTGGCCGCTATATGGATTTTGAAAAAACCTGGGCCAGCTTTGAAAAAATTGTAGCTGCTGCAGATTACATCTTGCCTGCACACGATTTTCGAGTGTTTGAAGAATTGAAATTGAATTTGTAAACACGGAGGGGGGTTCCTTGCGGCGCCTGCGGAACTCCTCGCCCCGAAGGGCTCGTCAGACAGTCCTCGGCTTCTCCAGGAACCCCCCTCCGTGTTTTAATTTTTTACAATATGACTCAGAAACTTAAATATCTTCTCATCGGTTGTGGAACAGCAGGAGCTGTGCATGCCTATCATTTTTCAAAATCCAAAGAAATTGAAGCTGTGGCTTGTGTTGATACCAATGAAAAAAATGCACAAAAATTTAAAAATGATTTTGGTTTTAAAAAAGCCTCCACCAACCTCGAAGAAATTTTAGAAACAGAACAGTTTGATGTATGTTCTATTGCAACCCCCCCTTGTTACCATGCTGCTCAAATTGAAGCTGCTTTTCAAAAAAAAATAAATACCCTTTGTGAAAAACCACTTTTTATTTCTGAAAGGCAAGCTCTCAAAACATTGGCTCTTTATACTCACTCTCCTTTGTTACTGGGAGTAATGCTTCCCCGTCGCTTTTACAATAACAGTTTGGCGGTTGCTCAAGCTATCAGGGATGAAAGTTTTGGTACCATTACAAATGTTGTTTTTGATCTCCAAACAAAAAAAGATGATTTGTATTATCAAAATTGGAGGGGAAAGAAAAAATTTGTAGGTGGTGGAGTCTTGATGAGCCAGGCTATTCACTCCATTGATCAACTTGTTTTTTTCTTTGGAAAACCAGTTTCGGTGACAGGCCAAATTAAAACAACCAGGGCCACAATTGATGTGGAAGACGAAGCAGTAGCTACCATCGAGTTTAAGGGTGGCATCAAAGTTAATTTACAAGCAACCACCAATTCAAAAACTGATACATGGCGAGGCCTCACCACCATTGAGGGGAAAAAAGGAAAAGTGGTTCTTGATTCTCAAAATATTTTAGAATGGGATTTAAAAATCCCACCCCCAAGCCCCGAGGAAGTTGAAAATATTCCAGAAAAATTTAAACCAAACTACTATGGCCCTGGGCATTACAAAGTGATTCGCCATTTCATCCAAGCTCTCACAAATCATTTTCCTCTTCGTATTAAAGCTGGGTCTTCAATGCTGGCTCATCAAATTATTTGGGGAATTTATCAATCCTCTTCTGAAAAGGGAAAACTCATTTCTTTTTAAGCCGCATAACGGCGCACAACACCACGAATCACTCCACCTAAAACAAGTTCTTGTTCTGGAATTAAGGGAGGATAATTTTTATTGGCAGCAATGAGACAAACCTGCCCTCTCTTTTTTTCTAAAAATTTGAGTGTCCATTCTCCATCTATTTGGGCCAAAACAACATCTCCGTGTTTAGCAATAACACTTCGATCAACAATGACTAAATCGCCTGGATGAATACCTTCATCAATCATGGAATCACCTGTAACCCGAAGTAAAAAAGTAGCCTCTGGGTTTTGAATAAGATAATCATCCAAAGAAAAAGTATCAAGCAAACCTTCTTCTGCGGGTGTTGGAAACCCAGCCTGCACGGCCCCCAAAACATTTAAGGGAATTGAAAGTCTTTTAGGAACCAAGTGTCCCTGACTCCCTTTTTCAAGAAGGCCTTCTTCAATGAGTTTTTTGGTGAGTTTAAAAGCAGCATTTTTAGAGGCATAACCAAAAAGAAAACACATTTCTTGGTAACTAGGAAGGCGCCCTTCTCTTCTAAAAAATCTCCATAAACGTTGCCTGATTTCTTCTAAATGATAACTTTGTCGCATATTTCCATTATAGGTAAACGATCGTTTACCTGTCAAGATAATCTCTCTTTTCTTGTCTTTCCTATCTCAAAAAGTTAATAACTTTCAGATAATTATGAATCTTAAACCCGATCGTACCCCAGAATTAAAACAGCTTTTTTCTGAACGCATTCTTGTGCTGGATGGCGCCATGGGCACCATGCTTCAGCAAAAAAACTTAACAGCTGAGGATTTTGGAGGAGCTGATCTTGAAGGGTGTAACGAAAATCTGGTTCTTACCCGTCCAGATGTTATTCTCGATATCCATCGCAAATATTTTGAGGCTGGAGCTGATCTGGTTGAAACCAATACCTTTGGTGCCACCCCTCTTGTTTTAGGAGAATACAAACTTGCACATCTTGCTCACGAAATTAACGTAGCAGCAGCCCAAATTGCACGAAAGGCTGCCGATGAATTTTCAACAACTCAAAAACCTCGCTTTGTTATTGGCTCTATGGGCCCAACCACCAAGGCTATTTCTGTTACAGGTGGAGTTACTTTTGATCAACTCATCGAAAATTTTTACATTCAAGCCAAGGGTTTAATTATTGGTGGAATTGATATTTTGGTTTTAGAAACAGCTCAAGACACACGAAATATTAAAGCAGGTGTTATTGGTATCAACAAAGCTTTAAGCGAATTGAGAGTAAAAAGACCTCTCATTGTTTCGGGAACCATTGAACCCATGGGCACTATGTTAGCCGGACAAAATGCAGAAGCTTTGGTGGTATCACTTTCTCATGTAGACCTTTTAGCCATTGGTCTTAATTGCGCAACTGGTCCAGAATTTATGACAGACCACATCCGCAGTATTCATGAGTTGGCTCCCTCCTATGTTTCTTGTTATCCCAATGCAGGCCTTCCAAATGAAGATGGTTCCTATTTAGAAACTCCCCAATCACTGGCTAAGCAACTTGAGAGATTTGTAGATTTTGGATGGATTAACATGGTTGGCGGATGTTGCGGCACAACAGAAAAACACATCGCTGCCATTGTTCAAATGGTGGCAGGTAAAAAACCTCGCAAACCTCATGCAATTAAGGGGCGTAGTTTTTATTCTGGCATTGAGTTAGTGGAAGCTACCCTGGACACCAGGCCACTCATTGTTGGAGAACGAACCAATGTGATTGGATCACGTCTTTTTAAAGACATGGTGAATGCAGAAAAATGGGATGAAGCAACGGATGTTGCTAGACGACAAATTAAAAATGGCGCTCAAGTGATTGATGTATGCTTGCAAAGTACCGATCGTGATGAGCTTCCAGATATCGATCCTTTTTATGCTCAGCTTATTAAAAAAATTAAAGCTCCCTTGATGATTGATACCACCGATCCCAAGGCCATTGAGGCAGCTCTTACCTATTGCCAAGGGAAATCCATCATCAATTCAATCAATCTGGAAGATGGAGAAGAAAAATTTGAACGTGTTGTTCCTTTGATTAAAAAATATGGAGCCGCTGTTATAGTTGGAACCATTGATGAAGATCCTGTACAAGCCCAGGCTTTTACGAGAGAACGTAAACTAGAGGTAGCCAAGCGTTCACATCAACTGCTCACTAAAAAATATGGTGTTCCCGAAGAAGATATTATTTTTGATCCTCTTGTTTTTCCGTGCGCTACAGGAGATGCAAATTATATTGGGGGAGCCGTAGAAACCATTGAAGGAATTCGTCTCATCAAAAAAGAATTTCCTCATTGTAAAACAGTGTTAGGCATTTCAAATATTTCATTTGGCCTACCCCCAGCTGCACGTGAAATAGTTAATTCTGTTTTTCTATACCATTGTACACAGGCTGGGCTTGATTTAGCCATTGTGAGTTCCGAAAAACTAGAACGCTTTGCCAGTATTGCAATTGATGAAAAAAAACTGGCAGAAGATTTACTTTTTAATTCTTCACAAAAAAGTATTGCTGCCATTGCTGATTTTTATCGGGGTAAAACAAAAAAAGAAAAAAAACAAACCAAAGATCTCCTTCTTGATCAACGCCTGGCCAATTACATTATCGAAGGTTCAAAAGATGGCCTCATTGATGATCTTAATCTAAAATTAAAAGAAGAAATAAAGCCTCTTGATATCATTAATGGCCCTTTAATGGCTGGAATAAGTGAAGTAGGACGTTTATTTAACAATAACGAACTCATCGTTGCCGAAGTGCTTCAATCGGCTGAGGCTATGAAGGCTGCTGTTGCTCACTTAGAAGGTTTTATGGAAAAAAGTGAGGTGGTTTCTAAAGGGAAAATTATTTTGGCAACAGTAAAAGGAGATGTGCACGATATTGGAAAAAATTTAGTGGAAATTATTCTCAAAAATAATGGTTATGAAGTAATCAACCTGGGAATTAAAGTTCCACCCGAAGAATTAATCAAGGCCTATAAAGAACACAAACCCGACATGATTGGTTTATCGGGGCTGCTTGTAAAATCAGCTCAGCAGATGAGTATTACCGTAGGAGATTTAAAAAACGCAGGCATTGCTATTCCTATTTTAGTGGGAGGTGCTGCCCTTTCAGATCAGTTTACACGTAAAAAAATTGCTCCTCATTATTCTCATATTGTTCTCTATGCGAAAGATGCCATGACGGGATTAGGGTTAGCCAATAAACTCATGGATCCAAAAAATCATGAAAATCTTTTAGAAGAATCACAAAAATTGGTAAGCACAGATGATAAAAATACAAAAAAAGAATTACCTCCAGAAACTGAAATTCGTTCTTCACAAATAAGGCTAGATATTTCTATTCCGTCTGTTCCTTCATTGGAAAGAAAAGTAAGAAGTGTGCCCCAATTAAAAGAGGTATGGAGTTATATTAATCCTCAAATGCTCTATGTGCGTCATTTGGGTTTTAAGGGAAATTTTGAAAATAAATTAGCAGACAGAGATCCCAAGGCCTTAGAGCTTTTTGATTTTGTAGAAAATCTTAAAGAAGAAGCTGCCCACTTTATGAAAGTATCTGCAGTATGGCAATTTTTTGAAGCTGAAAGTGAAGGTAATAAGCTTTGCCTGTTTGATAAAAATGGAAAAGACCTGCATAGTTTTCGTTTTTACAGACAACGCAAAGAAGATGGATTATGTTTATCAGATTACATTCTCTCCCCTCTCCCTGGGGAGAGGGGCGGGGGTGAGGGGAAAACCCGCGATCACATTGCTCTTTTTGTTGTCACGGCTGGAAAAGGCATTCGTGAAAAGTCAGAAGAATTTAAAAACAAGGGTGAATATCTTAAATCTCATGCTCTGCAATCCTTGGCCATTGAAACAGCAGAAGCCTGTGCAGAATGGATGCACCGGCGTATCCGCGAGGATTGGGGTTTTCCGGATGATGTTAAAATCACCATGAAAGATCGTTTTGTAACCAAGTATCGTGGAAAACGTTACAGCTTTGGCTATCCTGCCTGCCCTGATTTAAAAGACCAAGAAGGCATTTGGAAACTTTTAAAACCAGAGGAAATTGGAGTTGGGTTAACCGAAGGTTACATGATGGATCCAGAAGCCAGTGTTTCTGCCATTGTTTTTCATCATCCCGATTGTATTTATTTTGGAGTGGGAGATAGAGAAACAATGGAATAATTATTTTGAAGTGATTTCCACGCTCATATTCATTTCTGCTTCGGGAGCACTCAGAGGAGTTACTTTAATACACACACTTTCATAACATTGGTTAAATGCATCGCCAGGAATAAAAGATCTTACTTCAGAAGCTGGTAAAACTTTTCCTTTAACAGCTTTACGATTGGGATAATGTCTGTAAACCTCACCTGAATTAAATTCCATAATCATCAAACCACTTTCGTTTGTTTCTGTATGAGCCCACAAGGTTTTTGTATTTGGATTAGCACCTGTATCAAACCAATGACTTTCGATAGTTAAAAAGTGATTAGGATCACCATCAATCACAATGCGATAAAGATAAGCACCTGCATCATAAGAACTTCCATCTGCAATTTCATTGGCGTAAAGACTATAAGTTCCTGTTGATGAAAGAGTTGTGGGTTGTATCCAACCTCCAAAAAGCCATTTTTCAAAAGCACAGGGATGAACTAAATTTTCTTCATCCCCTCCTCCACTCAAACACCAACCATTTAAATTCAACTCAGGATCAGAATAATCAGGTAAGCTTAATAAAAGTTGCCCCAACTGTCGTGCCCAAGTTTGAGAGTTGGTTCCCTCTTCTGGTAGAGTGTGATACAAATTAAGGGATACATCTTGATCTACAAAGTAAGCACTATTGGGATCATCTTCATTCACAAGATCTGTCCCCTCTAAATCAATTTGGCCACTCCCCGCACAAAGTCCATCATTCCCTTCATAAAGCAACAAAGCACCATCCATCACTTGATTTTCATCACCATCATAAAAATCAAGATCAGCATCATGGTAGACAATGATATCTCTTAGAGCATCTAAGAAAATATCGGCTCTTTTGCATTGATCATCCTTAGATTTTTTTTCGTAAACAATATAATCATCTCGTGGTTTCAAATAGGAATCAGGGGCATTTGACTCAAGCCATCCAAAAACATCAAACCCAAGATCAGTTTTTCCTCCAGAAACATCATAGAAATATTGGGCTACTCCAGAAGCACCATTTAAACTTTCTTCAAGCTCTGCTTTCGTTATGGGGATATTTTGTGGAACAAAATCTTCCCAATCCACCATTAAAACAGGAAGTAAAATGGTGTTTGGTTCTTCTACAACGGGCTCTGGAGGAGGAGGTGGCGGCAAAACTGGAGGAGAATCTCGCTCTTTATCTTTTTCCTTCTTTTCTTGAATGACTACTATCTTTTCTTCTTTCTCCATTTCTTTTTTCTTTTCTTCAGCAGCTTGATCTTGTTTGCGATAATTTTCACGACATTCATTAAATTCTAAATCATCACAATTTCCTTCCTTAACTTTTTTTGAAATTTTAGTAATAAAGCTATCTTCACAACCTTTCTCAAAACAATAATCATCAAGCTTGCCAAGATGTTCATCCATGGCAGCAACCACTCCAACAAGATCTAACTTTTCATTCTCTTCTTTGGCTTCTTTATAAGTGTCATAAAGCAAATAAAAAGCATTTCTATCCCATTTTTCCAAATCTTCGTAGATAAGAAGAGCTTCAATAGCAAGGCGTTTATTTGCAAAACTATCCGTAACAGGTAAAAAATCTTTTGTTATCTTTTCATCAATCTCATAAAAAATATTTGTAGCTTCTGAAAAAACATTTTCAATTTCATCAGGATCAATTGAAAAAGCTTTGGAGGCAGCTTGGGCTAATTCTAAAACATTGGTCAGCTCGCCTCGAAGGGCTTTTTGATAAAATTCCCCCTCCTCCAAAGACCCTTTTTGATTTGTAGCTACACAAGCCGAAATAAATTCTTTTAACATTCCCAATTTTCTAGAATTATTAGAATCTTGGTTAGCAACTTCTTCCCACAATGTTTTCTGCATTGCGATCATATCCTCTAAAACAATTCCCTCACCTTCAATGTTTTCTGAATAATCAGCTTCACACCAACCCTTAAAATCAGGAATGCTCATGCCAGCTCCCTGCATGGGAAGAGTGGTTTCAAAATCAACAGAGCCAAGAGAAATTTCGCGATCTGTTTCTTTAGCCAAATTAACCTTGTGATATGTTTGCACCAGGGCTCCATCGCAAGAGCAAGAAAGAATAAATTCTGTATTGTTGCTTGCATCCCTCCAAGATTCAATTGTTTGTACAGAAAGTTTTAACTGCCCAAACGCATTTGTTTTTCCCTCCCAACTCACCAAGCCATCTGGTGTACACACAACACAACTTCCCTTCACACAAGCAGTTTGAGTTACAGCATTCGTAACAAAATTAAATTTGGTCAATTGATTTGAACTTGGAGCAACCGAAAGCTTACTTACATCTGCCGAAACAACAAAAGATGGTTGAGGAGCTTCATGAGGAACCCCTAAAAAATTATTATCGTCAGCACAGCCTTGGATTGTACCTACACAAGTCAAAAAAAGAAAAGTCCTCCAATACCCTTGATACACAACTCCCCTCATAGTAAGCCTCTTAAAGGTAAGAGGAGCAAACAAAGGGCCAAGACAGGAGATAAAAAGTTATTGAAATTATTAGGTTATTTTGACTTTCTAAAAAAAACAACAAAGAAGGTTGGGCCATTTTGAAACAAAATCAGGTTTAAAAATACTAATTGCATATGTTTGATTTAAAACGATTTCAGGTAAATAAACGGGTTGAAGCAGCATTGAAGAAAAACCATCCCTGGATTTTTAAAAATCAATGTTCAACAGCTCTTGGTGGATTAAAAATTGGTTCATTGGTACGCTTGTTGGGCCCCACAAATAATTTTTTAGGAATTGGTATTTACGAACCTCTAGGAGCTATAGCTATCCGTGTTTTTCAATGGGAAGATATTTTAATTGATGAAAAATATTTCTTTCGAAAATTATTAAAAGCACACAACAAAAGATTAAAATATCTAGCCAGTTACAACACCAATGCTTACCGTTTAATTCATGGGGAAGCAGATGGATTTCCTGGTTTAACCATCGATATCTTCGATAAAACAGCCATTGTTGTTTTTTATTTAAAATCTTGGAAAGAAATTTTGAAAAATATTTTGGAAAAAGAATTAATGGAAATTGGAATAGAAAAAATTTACGTGAAGGAACCACATGGGAACGGAGGGGAGGGTGATATTACTAAACCCATCCAGTTTATCGAAAATTCATGCCCTTTTTTGGCATGGCCTCTCTCAGGTTTAAAAACTGGATTTTTTCTCGATTTAAGAGAGGTACGTCTAGCTTTAGCCCATCTTGTCAAAGAGGGGGATACTATGCTCAATTTATTTGCCAATGATGGAAACCTTTCAGTGATTTCTAAAAGTTTAGGTGCTCAAAAAGTTATTTCTGTAGAGCAACATGAAACAAGTAAGACCCAGGCACAAGCTCTCTTTGATCTCTGGGAAATCCCCTTTGAGGATAAAAACTGGATAACCGATGATGTTTGGAAATATTTAGAAAAAGAAACTGATGAAAAATTTGATGTGATTATTTTAGATCCCCCTTCCCTTTCCACACAAAAAAAACAAAAAGGAAATTTAGCCAACACATGGAAATTTTTACACATCAATTCTTTTAAAAGATTAAAACCAGGTGGAAAATTAATTTCTATTTCCTGTACGGAACGTTTAAGTAAAGAAGATCAAATTAAATATACTTTAGAATCTGCAAAAACTTTGGAACAAAAAATTAAACTCATCCAAAAAATAGGCCCCAGCTTTGACCATCCCGAATTAAAATCCCTCCCCGAACGTAATTATTTTAGAGCTCTGGTGTGGGAAATAAAGTAGTGCAATTTATACCAAGGAATGGCTAATCCACCATCGAATTTTTGTGGTTCATTAACTCGACAAATCAAAAGTTTCTGGGTCAACCTGGTTTTTTTGCCAAGTGCTTGCAAACCTTTAAAATCAGCAGCATTTGGTTTATTTGTAGATTTGATTTCAATTGCCACTTTTTTTTCTGCAAATTCCAGCACTAAATCCACTTCGGTTTTGTGATCAGTCCAATAAAAAAAGCGAGCTTTCCCGGTGTATCTGGCCAAACATTCCAGCACGATAAAATGCTCAAATAACTTTCCATGTTCCAAAATGAGAATACCTTCACTATGTCCCACGTGAGCAGCAGCATTTCTCACACCGATATCAAAAAAATAATATTTTGGTTTTCCTAAAACTTTGTTGCGCGAATTTCCCATTGGATTCAAGCGGTGCAAAATGAGAGTGTCTTCCAGAATCTGAAAGTACTCCCGAACGGTGGGGTGGGTAACTCCTATCTGGGAGGCCAATTTGGAAAAATTGGGTGATGTACCAGATTCCAGTGCGGCTAATTGCAAAAATTTGGCAAAGCGTGGCAACTCCCGAACCACAGCCTCCATACGGATTTCTTCTTCAAGATACAGATGGGCATAAGAGCGCAGCTTTTCTTCTTTTTGGGAATTTTCGCTCAAACGGCAAATACCCGGCAAAAATCCGTACAACAAATGCCGATTAAGATGCTGTGGAATGTGAGTTAAGCCAACCTCATCCCAGGTTAGAGGAAAAAGATGTTGAAGACTCACACGACCTGGTAACCAATTAGTAGAAATTTTTTTCATTTTACGTGCCGATGACCCGCTAGCCATAAGGATAATAAGACGATGATCAATAAGGTATTGCAACACATCCATGATGTGGGGGACTTTTTGAATTTCGTCGATAAAAACAAGAACAGGCTTTGGGCCCGGTAGTGCCTCAACACGTCTTTTGATGATCTCAGCATCGTTTTCTAAAATTTGCCGGTCTGAAGGGAGTTGGCAGTAAAAAGATATTTTTGACTTTTTGCTATCGGCAAATAACTGTTCTAAAAGGGTAGATTTGCCAGTTTGACGTGGTCCAAACAGTAAAAAGGATTCCTTTTTATCTAATTTATCTTTTAATATTAAGTATTTATCTCTATTAAAAGTATCACTTTCATTAATATACATAAATTGAAAGTAGCACTTTCAGTATAGATGGTAAAGAAATTTTTGCAGAAAAATTATGGTTGATTAACTTTCAATTAGTACATTTTAATTGTTCAACCATAAGTATTTCTAATCCGCTTAAGGCGGATTGAAATGCTATAAAATGGGATTATCCCCATATCACATCCACAATCATCACTGTAAAAAGCAGAAAAAGATAGACGATGGAATAACCAAAAAATTGCCAATAAGCCTTTATAGTAGGATTTTTACGAATTTTAAGAGCTCCTAAAATAAATAAAAACCCAAGGATAAAACTTGTAATTAAGTAAATATTCCCCATTCCTTTCAAAAAATAGAGAGAAAGTGAAAGAGGTAAAAGAGAATAAGAATAGTAAAGAATTTGTTTGCGGGTTTCCTCATCTCCCTTAACCAACGGCAACATGGGATATCCCACTTCTTTGTAATCTTCCTTGCAACACAAAGCCAAAGACCAAAAATGAGGAGGAGTCCAAAAAAAGATAATTAAAAACATCACTAAGGGAATCCCCCATAACTGGTTAGAAACGCAAGCCCAAGCAATAAGGGGGCCAGTTGCGCCTGCCGCTCCGCCAATTACAATATTGTAGGGAGTTCTTGGTTTAAGCCAAAGAGTGTAATAAAAACTATAAAATAAAATGGTAGCTAAACCTAAACCAAAAGCCAAAAAACTTTCATAAGCACATAAAATTCCTAAACCAATCAACCCAATCATCACACTAAAAATGAAAGCACCCCTAGGAGAAACTAATCCTAAAGGAAGAGGACGTTTTTTAGCAGTGCGTGCCATACGGGCATCAACTTCTCTTTCAAAAAATTGATTAAAACTATTAGCTGACCCTCCCACCAAAAAAATGGCCAACCCAATCATCCAAAATTGAAAAGAACGAGCACCGAGGTTTCCTTCCATCACCAAAGCTGTTAAGCCTGTAAAGGCAAAAAGGAAGCTAATACGTGGTTTTGTCAGGTTTAAATAATGTTTCATGTTGGATGGGTATAGTGAGGTTTCAAGGGGAGGTCAATAACTGATCAGGTTACAAAAATAGGCTCTGAAAAACATAAAATACTTAAAATTTAAGTATTTTATGTTTTTCTTGAATTTAACCGATAATTCAAATGAATAACACTAATAAGTAAAAGAGCGGCCCCTGCATTGTGAGCTACTGCTAAAAAAAGAGGAAGTTTTGTAAAAACATTTAAAACTCCCAACAAAAATTGAAAGATGAGTGCCATTAAAACTAAAACACCTGCTTGTATGAGTATGGCTTGTTTTTGACGAAAAAGAAAAACCAACAAACAAAACCAATACACTACAACAGCATAAGCTCCAAAACGATGAACCATGTGAATAGTAACACGAGCTGTATGATTTAAAATACCACCCTCGTAATTCAAAGATGTATCATAGGGTATAAAAAAAGCATTCCAGTCCATATTAGGAAAAAGATTTCCTAAACAAGTAGGAAAATCAGGGCAAACCAAGGCTGCATAATTAGAACTAACCCACCCTCCAAAAGCTATCTGAAAACCAATCAACACAAGTCCAAAAAAAACTGTACTCCACAGTTTTGGAGAAACTAAAATTTTTTGTACAAAAGAATGTTTGAAAGCGATAAAAGCTAACAATCCCATCGTTACCATACCCCCTAATAAATGAGCCATCACAATGGGTGGATGTAATTTTTTTGTCACTGTCCACATTCCCAAAAGGGCTTGAAAAATAACAAGCAAAAATAAACAAAAAGAAAGTTTGGAACGAGAAAAAATAAAATTTATCAGGATAAAAATTCCCAAACTTCCTGCAAGATAGCGGTGAATCATTTCAGTCCAGGCTTTACCAGAATCAATTGCGTTGATTTGTGGCACAATGGGTTTGCCATAACAACCTGGCCAATCGGGACACCCAAGGCCCGCATCGGTTAGCCGTGTATAGGCACCCAAGACTACAACACCAAAGGCTAGAAAAAGGGCAATCCAGGTAAATGTTTTCATATAATGGGCGTGTAACGCCTATGGATTTTCTTTCACTATCTGCTCAATAATAAAATCAACGGGAAGTTCTGGGATTACTTTTTCGGTTGAAACACTTTGGGGAGTGCCATCAGGTTTTAAACCAATCAGTGCCAAGGTTGCTCTTGTATCGGCAGGTGTATTGGGAGAAAAAGATCGAATAAAATGAACCACAGCCCAACGATCTTCAGGAGTTAATCCCTTAAAAGCAGGCATGGGAGTACCAGGCATTCCATTTTCCACGGTATGATAAACACGAGAAGGCTCACCTCCCAATTTCCAATAACCGGATTTAAAATCCCTGGGTTTTGGATTGAAAGCTACTGCTGCAGGGCCAAGACCATCTGCATTTTCACCATGGCAGGTAGCACATTGCGCCATATAAATAGCTTTTCCTTTTTGAATTTGTTCTGGAGTAGAATTCCTAAGCCGAGCCATCACTACTCCCTGGTTTCCAGTAATTCCTTGAATTTTCGTTACTACCACTGGGGCAACGGGAGGTCTTGCAATCACATCAGATAAAGTTAAAAGAACAAAAACAGCTAGAAAACCAAAAGCAGATAAAAAAACCACCTGATTTAAAGTAGCATCGCCCTTTAAATGCATAAAATATAAAATAACCAAACTGGCTTTTACAGAAGCGATGGCCATGGCGATAAACAAATTTATCTTTCCAAAATTAATAGAGGCTGCAACAACAGTGATGACAGTTAAAGCCATCAAAATGAACCAAACATTGAGATAAGTTTTGCGATGATCATGTTTATGATCGCTCATATCAACTCCTTAAGTTATCCAATCAAGTACATGAGAGGGAATAGATAGATCCAAATAAGATCTACCAAGTGCCAATAAAGTCCCACTAATTCAACAGGGGTATAGTACTGATTTGAAAAATCACCTCTCTTGACACGCAAGAGTACCCAAGTAATAAGACCCATCCCCACTAACACGTGAACTCCATGCAATCCCGTCATGACAAAGTAGAGTGAGAAAAAAAGAGGGGCCCTTGGATGAGTAATTCCATCATAATGATAAAAACCAGCTGGCAGTAGCCCAAGATGAATTTTATGGGAATACTCAAAATATTTAATCACCATAAAAATAGCAGCAAAGGCAATGGTAATAGCCAAAAACATCACTGCTTTTTTGGGATCATTATGTTGAACTCTGTTAACTCCCATAGCCATGGTAAAACTAGAACAAATTAAAACAATGGTGTTAAAACCTCCCATGATACGATTGAGCTCACCAGATGCTTCATGAAACATATCTGGATAAAGTGACCTGAAAACAATGTAGGCCACAAATAAACCACCAAAAAGCAAAATTTCAGAAACTAAAAATAACCAAAAACCAAGCTTAGATGATTGATAGGCTTGCTCAGCATTGTCAAAATGATGTGGAATAACATGTGTCGACATAATTACCCCTTTACTCCGTATTCGTAAGGACTGGCAGGAATAGCCGGTACCTTTGTAAAATTATGTTCGATTGGTGGCGAAGAAATTTGCCATTCGAGGGTTTTCCCATCCCAGGGATTAGCAGGTGCCTTAGCTCCCCTTTTTAAAGACCAGAACAAATAAATAAACATGATTAAAAAACCAATCCCAATAAACAAGGAACCAATGCTTGAAACCATATTCCAGCCTGCATATTCTGGAAAATAATCATGGTAACGCCTGGGCATCCCTAACTTTCCTAAAATAAATTGCGAAAGAAAAGTAACATTGAAACCAACAAAAATAAAAGCACAGGAAATTTTTCCCCAAAGTTCAGGATACATTCTTCCAAACATTTTTGGCCACCAGTAATGAATACCAGCCAAAAGGCCCATCACAGTTCCCCCCATCATCGTATAATGAAAATGAGCCACCACAAAATAAGTATCGTGAAGATGCACATCAACCGAAAGAGCCGCCAGGAAAAGCCCCGTAACTCCACCAATGGTAAACATAAATAAAAATGAAAGGGCATAAAGCATGGGCGTTGCAAGTACAATCGATCCCCGATAAAGCGTAGCCGTCCAGTTATACACTTTAATGGCCGTTGGTACGGCTACAAACATGGTAAGCCAGGAAAATAAAAAATTAGAAAGCGGGGATTGCCCAGAAACAAACATATGATGTCCCCAAACAAGAAAACTAATAAAGGCAATGGCCAAACTGGAGTAAGCCACAGCCTTGTAACCAAAAATATGTTTACGTGAAAAAACTGTAACAACCTCGCTAATAATTCCCATGCCTGGCAAAATCATGATGTACACTGCTGGATGAGAATAAAACCAAAAGAAATGTTGAAATAAAATAGGATCGCCACCTAAGGCTGGATCAAAAATTCCAATTTTTAAAACGCGCTCTAAAATTAAAAGAAAAGTTGTAATCCCAACAACAGGAGTTGCTAAAACTTGAATAATGGCTGTGGCATAAATAGACCAAAGAAAAAGGGGCATGTTAAAAAAAGTCATCCCAGGAGCTTTTAACTTATGCAGAGTTACCATGAAATTTAAACCCGTTAAAATTCCTGAAAAACCATTGATAAAAACTCCTAAGGTAATCAAAATAACATGACTCGCAGACCGAATACTGTAGGGAGTGTAGAAGGTCCAACCCGTATCAACACCGCCTGCAATAAGAGCCCCAACAGCTAGAGATGACCCCACAAGAAAAATGTAGTAACTTAAAAGATTAAGCCGTGGAAAAGCCACATCTTTAGCTCCAATCATGATGGGAAGAAAAAAGTTCCCTAAAGCTGCTGGAATAATGGGAATGATAAAAAGAAAAACCATGATGGCCCCATGCATGGTGAACATTTTATTGTAAGTATCAGGCTGAAAAAGAGGGCCTGGTTTTAAAAGTTCTAAACGTACACCCAAACTAAACAAGCCTCCCACCACAAAGAAAAAGAGAGTGGTCCACAAATACATAACCCCAATACGCTTATGATCTAGGGTAACAAGCCAGGACCAAATGCCTTTTTTAGCCTCAAGATAATTTGCATGTGCATGTTCGGCGTGTGCCATAAATACCCCTTAAACTATTTTTCTAAACTTTTGATATAGGAGATTAAATCTCCCACTTCCTGATCTGTTAATGTACCCTTAAAAGTAGGCATAACAGGAGCAAAACCTTTTACAATTTTTGCTTGAGGCTCCATCAAAGATTCACGCAGATAATTTTCGTCAACTTTTATCTTGGAACCATCTACAAGTTCCACATCATGATCATAAATACCTTGCATACCAGGACCAACTAATTTTTGATCGGTAGCTGTATGGCAAGCAATACAGCCCTTAGAGGCAAAAAGAGAAGCACCTACTTCTTCTAATGGTGTTCCGCCTCTTTGTTTAAATTCCCACTCTTGTTGCCATTTTTGATAATCCACCGGCTCCATCACTTTTACGGTGGCCAACATTTTAGAATGAGCTGTGCCACAATATTCAGCACAAAAAACTGGATGATCACCTCTTTTAATCGCTGTAAAAGAAAGAAAAGTATACTGATTAGGAATAACATCCTGTTTTAAACGAAAGTTGGGAATAAAAAAACTATGCAATACATCGCTAGAAGTCATCACCAGCTTAACAGGCTGCCCTAGAGGCACAACAAGTTCGTTAGTAAGCCTGCGACCATTTTGATATTCTGTTTCCCACAGCCATTGTTTGCCAGTGATATTAATTTCTAATGGTTTAAGAGGAGTCGTAATAATCTTTTTATAGTCAATCCAACCCCATGCAAAAATAATCATCACTACAATAAACAAAATAATGCTGATGATTATTTCAGAAAGATGATGCCCTTCAATATAAGGAGTTTTGTTAGGATCACTTCTGCTTCGATGATACCTAAATATAAAATAAAGACAGGCCACTACAATCCCAACAAAGCTAACAAAGCTAACCCAATACACAAAATCATACAGATGATCAATAGAAGCAGCAATGGTAGAAGCTTTTGGAAGTTCAAAAAAGGTAAACACTTACCTACTCCTTTCGCTTAATTTTTTTCTGCATCATAACAAATAAAAAAATTCCAAGTACAGTAACTCCAGCAGCAACCTTCATCAATCGGGTCGCAAACAAGGCATATGTTTTACCGATAGGATCGTAGTGATAACAAAAAAGTAAAAATTGATCGACCACATTTCCTATCTTGCCTTGAGCTGCCTCTAAAAGGGCTAATTTTAAATCTTTGGGATTAAACTGAATCCCATACAAATAACGGGATATTTTTCCACTGGGGCTAATCACCGTCACAACTGCCGCATGAGCAAATTCATCTTGTTTTTCATCGTAACGAAAACCAAAACCAACCGAGTTTGCTAGTTTTTGAATATCTTCTTTTTTGCCGGTTAAAAATTTCCATCCTTTTTTATGAATGAGTCGGCCATATTCTTTAAGATAATTTTCTTTTTTATCTAAAGCTAAATCCGGTGTTTCTCTGGCATCAATACTCACTGTTAAAATTTGAAATTGATCCCCTGCCGTCCAGGACATTTGCTTTAAAGTGTCCATCAGACCATTTAAAAGAAAACCACAAAGATTAGGGCAACCATAATACACCAAAGTTAAAAGAGTAGGTTTGCCAGAAGCTAAAAGCTCTTTGAGCTGTAAAGATGCCCCGTTTTCATCAACAAAAAAAAGTTCTAAAGGCAAATCTTCTCCTAACTTTTCGGTAATCCCAATCCCTTGGAGCTCAGGAGGAATAACTTCTGTTGCAAAAACTGCCTTATCAAGGTTTGCGACCAAATTGCCAAAGAACAAAAACAAAAACAAAAACTTCACAATCACCTTACTGATGATGATGAAGGGCTTCATGAAGCAAGGGATCTTTTATCGCCACAGGATTAATCCGAGACAAAAAATAACCCGCACTCAAAAAGAAAAGCCCTGCAAAACCAAGAAAAATACCGATTTCTGGAAGACCAAAAACCGGGCCTTCCTTAAAAAAAGTGGGATAAACCAGCCAATAAATATCAAGCCACTGAGCGGCCATAAACCAAAGAACCATAAACACAAGCCAACCCTCGCTTCTCTTAAAAGGTCTGGCCACTAAAAGAAAAAATGGAATAACAAATTTAAAAAGAATGAGGGCAAGACTAACACCACTCCACCCTCCCTTAAAACGATCAAGATAATAAAAAGTTTCTTCAGGAAGATTGCCATACCAAATAAGTAAAAACTGCGAGATGGCAATGTAGGCCCAAAATACCATGAAGGCAAACATGAGTTTTCCTAAATCATGCAAATGATCGGATGAAACATAAGTATCAAGCACTCCTTTTTTGCGAAGCCAAATAACAAGCAAAGTAATCATAGCAAGACTGGAAGTTAAAAGTCCTGAAAAACAATACACTCCAAAAATAGTGCTGAACCAATGGGGAGAAAGTGATTGCATCAGATCAATACTGACAAAAGAAAACATCCATGCAAAAGCTAAAATAAAAACCGGTGCTAATTTTCGATTTTTAAAAGTATAAGCAACATCCCCGTTTTCATCTTGAGCAATAGAATTTTTAATAACGCGCCCACCTAGAAAAAAAACCAAAACAAACAAAGCCAAAGAACGAATAATAAAAAAAGGCACATTTAAATAAGGAGTTTTAGCAGTGAGTAAGGGATCTGCTGCCACCACATGATGATGGGTCCATTCGAAAAGAGTATGCACTCCAAAAAGAAGCACACCAAATAAAACAACCGCCACGGGAATATATCCTAAAAAACTTTCTGCTACCCTACGTACTGTAACACTCCAAGAAGCCCCAGCAATGAATTGCAAGACTGAAAAGAAAATTCCCCCAAGTGCCACACACAACCAAAAATAATAACCAACAAGGTAAGCTGCCCAAGCCCGTTCGTGTGTATAAAATAAACTGACCACAAAGGTGATAATGCCAATGCCTGTAAGGACTAAGAAAATCCCCTTTTCCTTGGTTGACCAATCAAATTTTTTAGTCTGCAAAGTCATTGGTTCTCCTTTACTGTGACTGCAAGTACTTTTTATAGGCTTCAATATCACTATCCTTGGGTGCTACCGCCCTTTGGAGAGCTCGCATATAGAGAATTAAAGCCCATCTCTCTTCTGGCTTTATTTGTGTAGCATAGGATGACATTAAATTTTGCCCTTGGGTAATAACATGAAAAATACGCCCATCTGTCCACTGACGCACTTTTTCTGAATGAAGAGAAGGGGGCATGGGAAATTTAGGAACAATACTTCCTTGCCCTTTTCCATCAGCACCATGGCAAACCATGCAATAAGTATTAAATCTGTCTTTGCCATAAGTTAAAGTCTCGCGCGAAATGGAAAGTGGATTTTTTAATTGCTGCCCCGCAAGATCACCCTCTTCTACTCCATACGGATACGGTACATAATTCCGTGGCAACGTACCTGCCACTGGAGAACGCATGGTTTCCTTTTGCGCCTTTACTGCAGGTGAATCCATCATATCGGGCATGTATTCATAAGTGGGTTTTTCTGATGAACAAGCCACCATGATTCCAACAAAAAATAAATTGAATAAAAAAATTTTCATGAAATTCTTTTTACTTCCTCCGCCTGACATTCTTTAAGTAAAGCTTCCAATTTTTCAGCTTCAAAGGCAGCATCTGTTTCATCAATAAAAAGACCAAACTTATCGTTGGTTAAACGCTCATCCAAAACGGGTTTAGAATAATCCGGAAGTTTATTAATCACAAAAAAAGTAAGAAAACTCAAAACGCCGGCAAACAAAACCATACCTTCAAAAGTAACAGGAATAAGGGCAGGCCAAGAAATAAGCGGCTTACCACCTACATTTAATGGCCAATCTACAGCTGAAGTCCAACTTTGAAAAAGAAAAGTAAGGGCAATACCAGCAAGACCATAAACCAGCGTGGCCCAAGGAATAAGAGAACGTTTTAAACCAAGGGCCTTTTCCATTCCATGAATTGGAAAAGGAGTATAAGCCTCAACTTTTTCGATTTTTAAAGCTCTAACTTTTTTAGCAGCTTCTAAAATTTTTTCTGGATCAGAAAAAATTCCAAGCAAGCCTTTTTCTTTTGATTTCACTTTTACTTTTGACATAAACTAATTGTAAGACTCCTTACCTGGTTTCATTATTGATTTTACTTCAAACATTGCAACGGTGGGCAGTACACGACAAAACAACAAGAAAAATGTAAAAAAGAAACCAAAACTACCCAGCGTTATTGCCCAATCGTAACGCGTAGGAACATAATATTCCCAGCTTGAAGGCAAGTAATCACGATGGAGTGAAGTAACAATAATAACAAAACGCTCAAACCACATTCCCACATTGATGATCAGCGAAACCACAAACATGATTGGAATAGAGCGGCGTAATTTTCGAAACCAAAAAATTTGTGGAGTAATCACATTGCAACTCATCATAATCCAATAAGCCCAAGCAAAAGGCCCGGTAGCACGATTGATAAAAGCAAAACGCTCATAAAGATTACCACTATACCAGGCGATAAAAAATTCCATGATGTAGGCATATCCAACCATCATGCCGGTAAGCAGCATAATTTTATTCATGTTCTCTAAATGATAAGTTGTAATGTAATCTTTAAGATTAAAAACTTCTCTAGCAATCACCAACAAGGTAACAACCATGGCAAAACCAGAAAAAATGGCTCCTGCAACAAAGTAAGGTGGAAAAATGGTAGTATGCCAACCTGGTAAAATAGAAACCGCAAAATCAAAACTCACAATACTATGCACAGAAAGAACCAGGGGTGTACTTAAGGCTGCCAGCAAAAGATAAAGCATCTCATAATGATTCCAATGTCTGGCTCCTCCACGCCATCCAAATGAAAGAATGGTGTAAACCAACTTGCGCATTTTATTTTTAGCTCGATCTCTCACCGAGGCAATATCTGGGATTAATCCCAAGTACCAAAATAACAGTGAAATGGTAAAATAAGTAGAAACAGCCCATACATCCCATTCGAGAGGAGAGCGAAAGTTAACCCAAAGTTGCCTTTGGTTGGGATAAGGGAAAAGCCAGAACGCACCATACCAAGGACGACCCGTGTGCAAAATAGGAAATATGCCCGCGGTCATCACGGCAAAAATAGTCATGGCTTCAGCAGACCGATTAACAGCCGTTCGCCATCTTTGGCGAAATAAAAACAAAATAGCCGAAATTAAAGTGCCCGCATGACCAATACCAATCCAAAACACGAAGTTGGTAATAAACGTTCCCCAGGCCACCACATTGTTAATACCCAATACTCCAAGACCATCTCGTAAAAGAGGAAAGCCAGCAACCACACCAATTAAAAGCGCACCCAGGGAAATCATCAAACAAACATACCAACGCCCTGTTGGGAAACTTTCGAGCGGCCTACACACATCACGACTAACATCAGCATAACTTCTTTGCGGCGTAATCAGGGATTCTCGATTTAATAAGTTAGCATTTGATTCCATGCCTTATGTTGTCTCCTCATGATTTCTAATCTTGGTCATGTACGCTATCTGGGGCAAGGCATTAACCTCTTCTAAAACCCGATAGGCCCGTGGGCCTTGCTGCCAACGTAACACCATCGAATTTGCATCATTGATATCACCAAAAACAATGGCATCGGTTGGGCAACTTTGCTGACAAGCTGTTTTAATTTCCCCATCTTTCACAACTCTTTTTTCTGTTCTGGCCGTATCTTTTACTTCACGAATACGTTGAGTGCAAAAAGAACACTTCTCCATCACTCCCTGGCTTCGCACGGTTACATCAGGATTAAGAGCCAGGTGTGTTGGTTTGTGAATTTGTTCTGCATAATCAAAATAATTAAAGCGACGCACCTTGTAAGGGCAGTTATTAGAACAATACCGCGTTCCTACACAACGGTTATAAATCATTTGGTTAAGACCTTCATCGCTATGAACGGTGGCCAACACAGGGCAAACTGTTTCGCAGGGTGCATTTTCACAATGTTGACAAAGCATGGGTTGATAAACAACTTCGGGATTAGCTGTATCTCCTTTGAAGTAACGATCGATACGAATCCAACTCATTTCACGACCAATACTCACTTGATCTTTACCAACAACAAGCACATTATTTTCAGCTTGGCATCCAATCTGACAAACTCCACAACCAATGCAAAGACTAGTATCAATGGCCATACCCCATCGATGCCCCTTATATTCGTGCTTGGTCCAAAGAGTCATCAAATGGGTAGAATCTTCGTTTCCTGCTTTGGGATCTTTTAAAAATTCAGAGTAACTTGCATCACGCACAACAGGTCTGCCATGAGTATTAAAACTTCCCTGGGTTATAGCTAATTTTTCACGAATACCTGTTTTAGAAATAGAATGAATGGTAATCCCCTGCCACACAATATTTTGATTGACCAGTTTTTGTGCTGGAAAAGTATTCACACCAACCTTTTCACCAAATCGACCAATAACCGTGCGTCCATATCCAACTTCAGTCATCAAACTTTTTCCATATAATTTGGGTTGAACAAAAATAGGGAGTTCCAAACTAAAGCCATCTCCTTCAATACGCACCACTTCCCCTTGCACAACACCTAAATCTTTGGCTGCCTCAGGAGAAATTGAAAGAGTATTATCCCAAGTAACCTTAGACAAGGCATGGGGTAGCTCGTAAAGCCATCCATTATTTGCAAAACGTCCATCAAGCACTTGAAGCGATGGCATAAGCGATAACTGAAAACCTTCTTGCGACTTTATAGTTGCAGGCAAAGTACCTAAAGCTTGCCCTCCCACACTTCTGCTACTAGCAAGTTTGGCCTTCGAATCATCGCCGGCTCGATAATCAACAACTCCTTTTTGGAGAGCTTCTTGCCAAAAAGCTTCAAACCCCACACCCGTCGCAGCTTTTGGATAAATTTCATTTTGCCAAAAATTTCTTAAATAATCATAAAAACTCGTTGTAGCACCTTTCCACACAAGCAACGAATCTTCAAAAGAACGTGAGTTCATTAAAGGAGCAATGGTTGGCTGCACCAGACTCAATACTCCCTTATAGGCTGCTCTATCTCCCCAGGATTCTAAAAAGTGAGTTTGAGGAGCTACAAAATCAGCGAGAACAGCAGTTTCATTGAGTTGATTTGAAAAATCGACAAACAAAGAAACTTTTTTCAAGGCTTCGGTAAAACCTAATTCACGTGGAAGAGAAAAAACAGCATTGCTATCCAACATAAATAAGGCACCCACATTGCCTTTTTTCATTTCAGAAACCAAATCAACTAATTCAGAAAGAGATGTAGAAACTAAACTGGGAGATAAAGACCAATCAAGAGTAGCACCATCATTTTCTAGAGCTGAATTAAGAAGATTAACCACCACTTGAAGGGCTGCAGCGTTTTTAGCACCTGGATTACCACCTACAATAAGTCCACTGCCACGATGATCCAGTAAATTTTGAGCAATTTTTTTCAAAATGGCTGCTTTAATTCCCACCTGGGCTGCTACATTTTCAATTGAATAAGGAGTAAGAAGGGTATGATAAATTCCATTGCCTAAGGCGTTTTTTACTAGGATTTCATGAGCTAAAGCATAAGCAACTAAAAGCTCATCCCCAGGCTTTACAGGAAAATACAAATCGGCGTTAGTGCCTGTAAGAGTTAAGGCAGGTTCAATGGCCACAAAGCGAGACATAGATCCACTTTCAACTCTTCTGCCCTTAGAAAAACCTTTGGCAAATTCAACAGGTGAAACCCAAGTTCCCAAAAAATCAGCTCCAAAAGAAAGAATGGTACGTGCTTGATCAAAACGATACCGAGGGAGAGAACGAGAACCATAAGATTGTTCAAAAGCATCTAAAATTTCTGCAGGGAAGGATGCATCGTAGGTTACGTGACGACCAGGATAAACAGTTAAAAATTCTTCAATTAATTTTGAAGTAGCAGGACTATTGGCAAGCCCTGTAAAAACATAAACAGATTGGCCACGAGCTTTTACTTCATCAAGCTTCACCTGAATTTTGCGATCAAGAACCGCCCATGAAATTTGACCTTTTTGCGTGACATCACGTTTCATTTCAATGGGGCCATCAAGTCGGTCGGGGTTATAAAGATCAATTAAGGAAGCTTGCCCACGAATACACAAAGCACCTTGATTAACGGGATGATCAGTATTGCCTTCAAGTTTAATAGGCCTGCCTTCGCGGGTTTTAACTAAAACCCCACAAGAAGCTGCGCACCCTGTGCAAGTAGAGGCATACCAATTAGCAACACCAGGAGTCACCTCCAAAGGACGATTGACATAAGGAATAATTTTTTCAATAGGACGGCGGGTACAAGCCATTGTAGCCAGTAACATACCCGCGCCCATGTACTTTAAAAAATCACGACGATCAATTTCACTGACAACTTGTTTTTCTGGAGGAGAGATAAACTCACGCCCCACATCTTCTGCTTGTTCCAAACTGCCCCAGAATTTTTCTTTTTTCTTACTCATAATTCCCTACACATTACTGATGGCAAACCACGCAATCTGTGGGTGCTTTATTTGTCTTATGGCAATCTACACAAAAACCCATGTTGAGAATTTTTTCCTGTTTTATTTTATCCATTGTTTCTACAGCTCCATGACACGTAGAACATTCAATTCCCACCTGAATATGTCTTTTATGGAAAAAATAAGCATGATCGGGAAGATCATGAACCCGAACCCACTCGATAGGCTCACCTTTTTGATACATCTCAGCCATTTTTTGAATGAAGGGGCTCTCTGTTTTTACAACTTTATGACAGTTCATGCATACATTCATGGGGGGAATAGTGGCATGACGCGATTCATCGGCTCCTGTATGACAATACTGACAAGGAATTTGGTTATCTCCCGCATGTATTTTATGACTAAAAGGAATGGGTTGTGTAGGTGCAAAACCTCTATTATCCCCGGTTTTTCTGAGACAGGTTGCAATACCAAAAAAAACAAGCAAAACCACAATTAAAATGGCACATATTTGTTTTTTATATTCCTGAAAATTCAGCATCTTGGCTTCAAAAAGTCCCTACATTAAAGGTAATGCGGGCTTCTATTATGGGGGAAAAATCTTGTCCAGAAAAAAAGGGTGAGAAAATTATTTTTGAGATAATTTGACTGAAGCAAAAAATGAAACCAGCACAAAAAAGAGACAAGCAACAAGAAACGGATAAGATTCACCAAAAGAATCAAAAAGTCTCCCGGCTAAAAGAGGGCCTACAATACGTCCTAAACTCCCTGCCGAATGATAAACTCCCATGGTAGAACCCTGTACATCTCCCGTGGTTTCCGATGAAACCAGGCCGGCAAGAGAAGGATTAACCACAGCATAACCCAGGGCATGGATAAAAAAACCAACAAGTGAAAGATTAAATAAAAAACTCACAGCCACAAGAGCTAAACCAAGAGTCATTAACAAAGAACCGCCTCGAATGAGATTTTTTTCACCAAATTTTTTAACCAAGGAACCAATGGCTCCTCCTTGAATAAAAACCATCACCAAAGCTATAAAAGCCAAAATTAATCCTGCATGGTAGGCATCCAAATGAAAACGTTTGAGCAAAAAAAGACCAAAAGCAGTTTCTAATTGAGCAATACCCAAGGTTGTTAGAAAAAAAAACAAAATGGGCCAGGCTATTTTTTGTTTTTGCAAGGTTTGACGTATAAAAAATAAAGAAAGGTGACTTCGATGAGTAGCTCTTTCTTTTTCGTTTAAACGGGGTTCTTTTAAAAAAAAGAAAGCAAAAATAAAATTAAGCCCTGCAATACCAGCAGCAACAAGAGCAGGAAAACCATAACTGGTACGAGAAAGCACTCCACCTAAAGCAGGACCAAATAAAAAACCCAAACCAAAAGCAGCTCCAATAATACCCATACCCTTGGTACGATTTTCCGTGGTGGTCGTATCGGCAATATAAGCCGTGGCGGCCGAAATGTTGGCTCCGAAAAATCCCCCTAAAAGACGAGCAAGAAAAAGCCATGCCATGGACTTGGCCATACCCAACAAAACAAGGGAACTACCAATCCCCACCAAACAAATAAGAATGACAGGTCTTCGTCCAATACGATCTGAAAGCCCTCCCCAGAAAGGAGAAAAAAGAAACTGCATGGCCGAATAACACATCATGAGCCACCCAAGATTTGTAGCTGTAGCCCCAAAGGAAGCCGCGTAATAAGGCAAGATGGGAATCACAATGCCAAAGCCTAACAGATCAATAAAAATGACGAAAAAAATGATGAGAAGAGGTTTTTTTTGCATGAAGGTAAATGTTTAAAACAAGAAAAAATAATTGGCAAGCACCTCTAAAATTGTCCGATTGCCATCGATGTAATTGGTACGTCGGAAGTTAAATTCGATGCGATACTTTCTCCCGTTGTGCTGTTAAGCACATCTACGTGAGGATCTGTTGCATCACCACTGCCTACTTCGATCGTTCTTCGTGCAATCCACAAGGAACCATTGCCATCTGCAACCATATCACGAATATCGGCATTATCTGCACTAAAAACAGAAAGACCAGCTTCTGCCTCGTTATTTTCATCCATCACCCACACATCCGATAAAAACAAAAACACAGGAGCAAATTGCAATTCTGAAGCTACAGCAAAAACTCTTCCTTCAGAAACAACCAGACGCTCGATATACCCATCGGCAATATCATCGGTTAAAAAAATGGTGGCGGTTGGGCTGCTCAAGGGAACAATTTCAATTCCTCCATGATCTGTGGCTGCAAAATCATAAGCTCCATACCCTGCCGACTGGGCAACAAAAAGCTTATTGGCCGTTTCTGAATAAACAATATCTACAGGATTCCATCCTGTTAAAGTATAAACCGTTTCAATCTCGTTAGTGGCCAGATCAATAACAGCCAACTTCCCCGGGGCATTAGGAGTAAAATCACTTCCAAAATCCTGGATGCACACATAAAGCCTGTTTCCGACAACAACCATCTGATCAGCTCTAGCCATCATATCGGCATCAACATTGAGATAATCATAAAAACTCATTCTTTTTGTAATGCTGCCAGTAGCCAAATCCATCACAATAAGATCTCCAGGATGTCCATTGTCAGCTAAATTAGAGGGGTCACTGCCAGCATCATAAAGAGTAATATAAGCGGTATTTTCAACAACTACAAGGTCGTGCGGGTTAGTGCTATTTCCTGTGGACCACGTATTTTGGGTTGCAAAACTGTTTGCCGAATCGATAATTTGCACATTATCTGAACTAAAAAAGGAATACCCATCATGCAGAACATAAAGCAACCCATCAAAAAAACGAATCACAGCAGAAGAGCCAAGACTTGCAAGCCCAGAATTTAAAAGTTCTGTAATGGGATCGGCATCAGTTACATACAATTGACCAGAAGAAGTATAATCTGTTCCAAATAAAAAGAGGATTTCCTGGATAATTTCCTCTTCACTCACGTCAATATCTGGATCAGGAATAATATCCCCAGCCTCTTCGGCTTCTCCTTCATCAGCTGCAGATTGCTGTTTAAGCGATCCGCAGGCTATTAAACTTGTAATGAGTAACAAAAGATAAAATAGGTTTTTCATTAAAACTCCTTTAATTCGTTGCAAAGACATTCACACGGGTTACTGGGCTTGTTTCGGTGCGAATTCCTGAAACAGGAGCTAAAATAAGTGACCCTTGTTTGCCATAAGCACTCGCCTCCATCACAACTGGAGGAAGCGCAAATCCTTGGGCACCAGTGGCATCTTCAAAAGCTAAATCTGTCCAATTTCCATTGTAATACCACCAAAGAGAGGCGTCGCTTGCTTCTCCTGGAACGTATTCGTATTGACCAGAAACAACCACACCATAATTTCCAAGGGCCTCTTGACCTTCCACGTCATGAAAACCTTCTGCACCTGCCACAAAAGTAAAATCATTTGGCAGATCGTTATAGGGTATCACACTGGCATCAGAGGCAATGCGAGTAAGGCTACCCGTATTTTCTTCACCAAAACCAGTGGCTCCTGTTAATAAAAAATCCCCCGATTCTGTAGCTGTGGCATTGTAAGCACCTCCAACAGGAATGCCTTCGGTAACAATCGTTAAGGCTCCTGAAAGAGAAAGATCATTTTGTCTTGGATCAATAGAAAGTTTAACTGGAACTCCATCTCCTGTACCTAAGTTAGCCACAACTTCCAAGCGACCATCCTTTAAATGCATGGCTGTTGGATTGTAGAAATAATCAACACCATCGGTTAATTCAACTACACGCACATTTGGATTTTGATCGAGGGGATTTTCAATGTTAAGATAGGCAATAGCTCCTGGTGGATAGGCCATGTTGTATTGATTTGTGATTACATTCTCATCACCCGCTTTTGCTCCACTTGCAAACTGGGAAAAACTAACAGCCAATTCGTTTTGGCCAGAAATATAAGCACTATCTTCAGCACCGGAGAGTTTCCAGCCAGAGTCTGTGGTCATTGATGCCAGATTATGATTGGCATACAAAGTTCCATCAGTGGCATACACAAACACACCTTGATGATCGGCTGAGTCTTGAAGCGTGATAGCATCGGTGCTAGCAACCTCTATCATGTCCTGGCCAACACTATTGTAAGGCACCACAATGACGCCTTCCCCATCAATCTCATAATTTTTTACATGGGAAGAAACTGCAATTTGATCTGAAAACGGAAGTGCATAACCTAAATCATCACAAATAGCTGTTTGTTGATCTGGAGAAATGGGAAGAGTGCTGCATTGGCCCAAGTAAAATTCTTGGGGAACAGTAACAGGATCCGGCTCGGGAGTTGTTGGATCATCAACGGTAGTTCCTCCCACTTTGTGCACATAATAAAACTGCTCTTCACCTTCATTGTTAACCCACAGTGAAGAAAAAACACTCCCTTCGATATCAAAAGTGCCTACATTTGAGGGAATAGCAGCGTCAACATATGCATCACCTGTTGGAGTTGTTCCTCCACTATCTACCCCTGTGTCTAGGGAAGCTTCGGGTGTATCTCCTTCGGGATTTGTTACTGGACCAACGGGAGTAGGCGTTTCTCCTTCTTCCTCGTTTTTCATACAACTCGCAATAAAAGGCACGGCCGCAAGGGCCAAATAAACTAAAGGGGCAACCATAATTTCTCCTTTAAGATTTATTCCTGTTGACCATTAATGATCACCAGAGAATCTAAATCAAAACCCTGAGTATAACTGACTCCACATAAGGGATAAGTGGGATCACCTTCTACGCAGGTATTTAAGTCTTCAATTAAAATATAAGAAACCGATGTTAAACCAACATCGGCTAAATCAAAACTATCTCCTCCAGAAATAGAAGGATTAAAGGGACTAGCCAGCGCATTTACAGGATTAACTCCTGCACATCCTGGATAATTTTCTGCTGTATTCCATTCATCACAAGAAAATTCAAAAAAATCTGTTCCGTTTTCACTCACCAAAACTCGTGCACGTTCAGCAAAAAGTACATCGGCTAAAACAGGATTTTCAAAAACAGTAAAATCAACACCCACTCCATCGACCACAACATAATCCTGAAGATGAATAAGAATGGATCCACCACCGCCTAAAGAAACTACATCGGTCCCTCCAGTCCAGGGTGCACCATAGAGAGCATTAGGATAGGAACCGTAACCACCATTAGTTTCCTCTGTGAGGGTAAATTCATCATTACTGGAAAGAAAATAATCTGTACTGGTTGCAGCCCATTCGGTAGACATTTTTACAGCAATCTCTTGTGTCGTACTCATGCCATCAACTTCAGCTTGAAGGGTGGCTTCACCATAAACCAGAAAATTCACAGTATTTTCATCGATAGAAAAAATACTTTCATCGGAACTAGACCAAATGATGGAATAAATTTGTCCTCCGGGTGAAACAAAATCTCCAGAAGCATTTGAAACAGTCCCGCCATTAAAAGTCACATCACAAAAAAGGGAAGCTTCGCTTCCGGATGTTTGTTCATCCTCTAACCCAACAATAGCAAGTGATTCCAGGGTTTCTGTTCCTGCAAAAGGAGCATCGACATCTAAACCAGAAATTGTTAAAACACTTAAGGTCTGCACACTGCCGCAAGCAGCAATCAAGTTTGTTGCCCCATTTGCTTTAGGAATAACAGCACCCGCTTGAGTAATTTCGGCCACTGCAGGACGACTACTTGAAAGTAAAAGTGAGCATCCCAATCTTAAAGAAACATTATCGGCATACTGGTTGGAAAAACTAGTTTGGTCAGAATAACTTCCATCCAGTGTTATTAAAAAACTGCGAGAACTTGTTTGTGAATAAGAGTCTTGGTAAAAAGAAAGCTGTGTGAGAGTTTTTTCAGATGAAGTTTGAGGATTGACCACAAAATCAACAAGGATATTTTTTTCACCTACGCTTGCACCAATTAAGGCTACTCCTTCGTGCAAGGCTGTAACCCTTCCCTGATCTACTGATGCAACAGTTGTGTTATCACTTTGCCATAAAATGGTTTCTGTACTTCCATTGGGCCAGTTGAGAATGGAAGTGATTGAATTTTCAATGGTGCCATCAGAAAATTGAACCTGAAAACTTAAGTCTTGGGTTTGACCCACCTCAAGAATAAAAACTTCTCCTTCTTGCTCCAAATTAAGAGACAAAAGAGAAACACTACTTGTTGTGGGATCTATGGGATTTAAAGGAGTAGGACTTTCGTTAGTGTCTGGGACGTCATCATCAGAACCTGGCTCAGAATCAAAAACAAAACCCGTATTTTGGCAGGCCGTAAGGCAGAAAAAGAAAATAAAAATAAGAACAAAAGACCGCATGATGTCCTCGCATATTACAAGGTAACCTTGTCTCAGGCAGGTCTTCTGACTTCTCTTAAAACCGTCTTCCCATTCGCCTTTGGCGGACAGTGACTTTTGTGGTTTTACCCCGAAGGGTTAGAGTTACAGCGGCGGGACCGTGATGGACTTACACCATCTTCCCTTTTCATCACCCACCATGGGTGAACCTGATGGGGCTGGCTTAGTCATTTCCAAAAAATAAGTCAAGAGAATGGAGATGAATTTGAAAAAAGCTTGACATTAATCTATTTCCATTGAAAATAGATTATATGCTATCCAGAATCATAGAAAAACGCTTAAAAGCCAATAAAAAAAGTGTTTTATTGCTTGGTCCACGCCAAGTAGGAAAATCCACTTTAGTCAAAAGCTTAAGTCCAGATTATATTTTAAACCTTGCAGATGAAGAACAATACCTCAAATATCTTAAAGACCCCGGATTAGTAAAAAGAGAATTGTTGGCCCTCCATCAGCCCAAACTTATTCTTATTGATGAAATTCAACGCATCCCTTCGCTTCTCAACATAATCCAATTCCTGGTGGATGAAAAATATACAGCGCGTTTTATTTTAACTGGCTCGAGTGCACGCAAATTGAAACGAGGGGGTGCTAATCTTTTGCCTGGTCGTATTATTGAAGAACACCTTTCTCCTTTATTGTACTGGGAACTTAAAGAAAAATTTGACTTACACAAATGTCTCACACGAGGAAGCCTTCCTGGAATTTACTTAGATGATTTAACTGGTTTGGAAATGCTTAAATCTTACACAAACATTTACATCAGAGAAGAAATTCAGGCCGAAAGTCTTACACGCAATGTGGGAGCTTATACCCGCTTTTTGGAATTAGCAGCGGGGCAAAGTGGCTTATGGATTAACTACTCCAAAATTTCAAGTGACTCAGAAGTTACCAAAGATACGATCAGAAGATTTTATTCTGTACTTGAAGATACACTCCTAGCAGTACGTCTTTCTCCTTTTACATCAGCTTCTGATCATCGTAGAATTAGCCAACGCGATCGTATTTTTTTATTCGATCTGGGTGTACGCCACGCCATTTTGGGTTTAGTACAAAAAGATTTTACCCCCACAGAATTGGGACATTTATTTGAGCACTGGTTCATCCTTCAGTGTTATTTTTATGCTCAAGCAACAAAAAAAGATTGGCGTTTTTTTTCATTTCGCACTGATACAGGAAATGAAGTAGATTTAGTAATACAAACTGAAAAAAAAATAGTGCTCATTGAGGTTAAGGCTGGAACAAAGATAGAAAAAAAACAAGTTAAAGGCCTACAAGCCTTCGAACATCTCACTGGAAAAAAGGGAGAAAAATACATTGTCTTTCAAGGAGACAAATCTCAAAAAATTGGTGATATTTTAGTTTGTCCTTTTGAATATTTTCTAGAATCAGTAATTCCGGAATTATAAATCAAGAGGATGACTTTTTATCAGCTATTTGATAAAAAGTCAGATGAAAAATTTCTATCCTTGCTTGTTTAAAAAACTATTTAAGCGCGTAGTTTTGGTTCGCGAACGGCTTTTACTTCATCAAGCCTGCGAACAGGAGTGGTATGGGGCGCTTCGGTTAAAAGTGTAGGGGTTGTTTTAGCTTCAGCAAGAATTTTTTTGACAGTTTCGGCAAAGGCATCGAGGGTTTGCTTGTTTTCGGTTTCAGTGGGTTCAATCATAAGAGATCCTGAAACAATCAATGGAAAATAAACTGTGGGAGGATGAAAACCATAATCAATAAGCCTCTTTGCAATGTCCAAAGTTTTTAAAGGAATGGGACGACCATCTTTAGTAACCTTACCTGTAGAATAATCTTTCAAAAATTTATCTGTAAAAATGGCTTCGTGCAAACTATCGGCCTCGTAAGCTAACGTTAAATGATCTTTTAAAAGAGCTCGTAAATAATTGGCATTAAGAACTGCCATTTCACAAGTTTTGCGAATACCATCGGGGCCTAATTCACGAATGTAAGTATAGGCTCGAACAAACATTCCAAAATTTCCAAAAAAAGCACGTACTCGCCCAATACTTTGGGGGCAATTGGTCTCTAATCGATAAGTGTCGCCTTCTTTTACAATCACAGGTACAGGCAAAAAAGGTTCCAAGATTTTTTTGACTACCACAGGCCCAGCCCCTGGCCCTCCCCCACCGTGGGGAGTTGTAAAAGTTTTGTGCAAATTATAATGCATGCAATCAACACCCATATCTCCCGGCCTAGCCACTCCCATCAAGGCATTCATGTTAGCCCCATCACAATATAAAAGAGCGCCTTTTGAATGCAAGAGGTCTGCAATTTTTTGGATATTTTTTTCGAACAAACCAATGGTGGAAGGGTTGGTAAGCATTAAACAAGCCACTTCATTATCCAAAAGAGGCGCTAACTCTTCAGGAACAACAATACCATCCTTGCCTGTTTTAACTGTCACAACTTGGTAACCACAAATGGCAGCAGAAGCAGGGTTTGTTCCATGAGCTGAATCTGGAATAATCACCTTCGTGCGTGGATTACCCCTGGATTCATGGTAAGAGCGAATCATTAAAAGTCCGGTAAATTCGCCATGGGCACCCGCTGCAGGTTGCAAAGTGCAAAAATCCATTCCGGAAATCTCACACAGGTAATTTTGAAGTTCATGCATCAACTGCAAGCTCCCCTGCATGGTTTTTTCATCTTGATAGGGATGAGAAAGAGCAAAACCAGGAAAACGAGCCACTTCTTCGTTAATTCTTGGGTTGTACTTCATGGTGCAAGAACCCAAAGGATAAAAAGCGGTATCGATGCTAAAATTCCACTGCGATAAACGGGTAAAGTGTCTTACCACATCAAATTCAGATACTTCGGGAAGTTTGGCTTTTGTTTTTCTTAAAAAAGCCTTTGGAATCACTTCGTCAGGGTTAACCTGGGGCACTTCTGTTTTAGGAAGAGAATATCCCTTACGGCCTGATGAAGAAATTTCAAAAATGGTTTGTTCATTGAAAGTTTTCATAGAGCACGTCCCAATTCTTCACAAAACGTATCAATTTCTTTTTTAGAATTCATCTCGGTTACACACACAAGAACGGCATCTTTCATTTCTTCGTAATAACGTTCTAAAAGAATGCCCCCAAAAATATTTTTTGTTTTTAATTTTTCAAGAACACTACTGGCATTAGGAATATGAAGTACAAATTCATTAAAGATGGGAGCATTAAATAGGGGCTTCACCCTTTTTATGCTGGCTAATTTTTCCTTAGCATAGGTTGCACGCGATAAATTAATTTGAGCTAACTCCACCAAACCCTCTTTGCCCATCAGAGACAAATAAATACAGGCCATCAGGGCACATAAACCCTGATTTGTGCAAATATTAGACGTGGCATTTTCACGACGAATGTGTTGCTCGCGTGTAGAAAAGGTTAAAACATAACCACGGGCGCCTTCTTCATCAACTGTTTCTCCAACCACACGCCCCGGCATACTGCGAATATACTGGGCTCTGGTTGCAAACATTCCAAGAAAGGGGCCACCAAAATTAAGCCCTACCCCAAAAGACTGTCCTTCCATTACAGCGATATCGGCACCAACACCTCCGGGAGTTGCAAGCAGTGCTGAAGAAAGCGGCTCAGAGGCTACGGTAATATAAATTGAATGATTGGCCTTGGTTTTTACTCCAATTTTTTCCAAATCTTCAATCACACCAAAAAAATTAGGAGAGCCAACCATCACAGCTCCCACATCCGAGTTAAGCTTTGCATTAAAATCTTCCCAATCGAGAGTGCCATCTTTGTTGTATTTTATTTCCTCAATTTCGTAACCAAAACGCACCAGGTAGGTTTTTAAAACCTTGCGATACTGGGGATGCAGGGATCTTGCAACGAGAGCTTTTTTCTTTTTGGTAATTCGATGAGCCATTAAAAGGGCTTCGGCACAAGCTGTGGAGGCATCGTAGTGAGAGGCATTAGCAACATCCATGCCTGTTAATTCACACACCATGGTTTGATATTCAAAAAGAGACTGCAAGGTTCCTTGACTTACTTCTGGTTGATAGGGGGTATAAGCTGTAAAAAATTCTCCACGATTAATTAGTTGAGAAATGGCTGATGGCAAGTAGTGATGATAAGCCCCCCCTCCCAAGAAAGTAATGGTATCACGGATGGTTTTATTTTTTTTGGAAAGTTGAAGCAAAGCCTTGCGCAGCTCCATTTCAGAAAGAGCTTCAGGAATGTTGAGTTCTCGATTTAATTTAAGACTGGGAGGAATACTGCGAAAAAGTTCTTCAACACTTTTTACACCAATGGTGGCAAGCATCTCGGTAATTTCATTTTCAGTATGAGGCAAATATCTCATAAACCGATTAATGCCCCTCGGCAAGGCAAGCCTGATAGGCTTTAGCATCCATCAAACTATCCAACTCTTTTGGGTCACTCATTTCTACTTTAACAATCCATCCTTCCCCATAGCAATCTTCATTCATAATTCCAGGGCTATCGGTTAAAGGATCATTGGCTTCAACAATTTTTCCAGACACAGGGGCAAACACATCACTCACTGATTTAACCGATTCTACCACCCCAAAAGATTCGTCCTTTGTTAAAATAGTACCTTCAGAGGGCAACTCTACCATCACAATATCACCTAATTGTTCTTGGGCAAAATCTGTTACACCAATGGTAGCTATTTGTCCTTCAACACGCACCCATTCGTGTTCTTTGGAATATTTAAGATCTTGTGGAATTGTCATATCTTTCCCTTCTTCTTACGATAAAATGGTAAGTTCACAATCTGTGCTCTTGCCTTTTGTTTTCTAATACCAACTAAAAGTTCATCCCCTGATTTTTTTGTCCCTTCAATTAAGGCTAAGGCTATAGCCTTACCTAAACTGGGAGAAAAAGTACCGCTGGTGATCCAACCCAACTTTTTTTCTCCCTCATACACTTCATATCCAGCTCTTGGGATACCTGCATCTATCATAGAAAGACCAACCAAGTGCCTTGTAATGCCTTCTTTTTCAATTTTTTGCAAAGATGATTTGCCGATAAAATCAGGTTTGTCAAGTTTGACAATCCAAGCAAGTCTGGCCTCTAAGGGATTAATTTTTTGATCAATCTCATGACCATAAAGAGAAAGAGCCGCTTCTAACCGCAAAGTATCTCTTGCTCCTAAACCAATGGGGAGTAAGCCAAAAGGTCGCCCTGCCTCAATTATTTTATTCCATAAATCAACAACTTTATCTGATGAAAGTAAAAATTCAAAACCATCTTCACCTGTATAACCTGTACGAGAAATAATACAAGAAATACCCATGAGCTTTTCTTCCACAAAAGAGAAGGGATTAAGAGTTGTTGTCATCAAAGCCCCACCCAAATTAGCCAACACATCCTTGGCCTTAGGGCCTTGAAGAGCCAACATACCATAGGCATGACTTACGTGTAAGATTTTTGCATCAAACCGATTGTTTTGAACAAACCAATTAAAATCTTTTTCGTCATTGGAAGCATTAACCACAATCAAAAAATTTTCGGCATTTATCCGATAAACAATGAGATCATCAACAACTCCTCCATCGGGATAAAGAGCTGCTGTATACTGACATTTTCCATCTGGAATTTGAGAAACATCGTTAGTGGTTAAATAATTAACCTGCTCTAAAGCCTTGGGGCCTGTAATTAAAACCTGCCCCATGTGACTGATATCAAACAGGCCACAAGCTTTGCGTACTGCACGGTGTTCTTCCATAATACCCGAATATTGAACGGGCATTTCCCAACCACCAAATTCTACAATTCGGCCTCCTAGTTTTTTATGAACTTCATACAAAGGTGTTTGTTTAAGCATAAAAGTTTTGTCGTAACCCCTCCAACCTCCCCTTATCCTAAGGGGAGGGAAAATTCCCCCCTCCCTTGAGGGGAGGGGGTGCAGGGGGAGGGTGACCTAAATTTTCACCCTCTCCCTAACCCTCCCCCCTCAAGGGGGAGGGGACAAGAAACCCCGTGCCACCCGTTTTTATCAATGACTAATATTTTTCGTAGCCAACAAAGTATTATTTAACAGCATTGCAATAGTCACGGGCCCTACTCCCCCTGGCACAGGTGTAATCCAAGCAGCTTCCCTACTTGCTGCTTCAAAATCAACATCCCCAACCAACTTACCATTGGGCAAACGATTAATGCCCACATCAATAATAACAGCTCCTGTTTTAATCCAATCTCCTTTGACAAAATTTGGTTTCCCAATCGCTGCCACCACTACATCGGCTTCTTTTACTTTTTGCTGCAAATCTTTCGTGTGTGAATGGCAAATAGTCACTGTAGCATTGGCTTGTAAAAGCAAGAGGGCCATGGGTTTGCCTACAATATTACTTCTTCCAACAATTACGGCATTTTTCCCCCTAAGATCCATTCCTGTTTCTTTGATCAGCCTCATCACTCCCAAAGGCGTACAAGGCATCAGGGTAGCATCTCCCGAAACCAGGCGCCCTACATTAATGGGATGAAAACCATCCACATCTTTTTTAGGATCAATGGCTTCAAGTATTTTGCTGCTCTTAATTTGTGATGGAAGTGGTAATTGAACTAAAATTCCATGAATGGAAGAATCACGATTAAGATTATCAATTAATTCTAAAAGTTGGGATTCACTAGTTGTAACTGGCAGGGGGATATGTCTTGAGTGCATTCCTGCCTCTACGGTAGCCTTATTTTTATTTTTAACATAAACCTGTGAAGCGGGATCATCCCCAACCAAAACTGTAGCCAATCCAGGAATGACTCCCCCACCTTTTACCCACTGGGCAACGCCTTCTTTCACTTCTTGTCTTACTTGCTGGGAAATAGTTTTTCCATCAATGATTTGTGCCACAGGCTTTTTTAAAATGTAGTGACAAATTCCTCAAGTATTATTATTTATATCAATTTATGAAAACAGAAGTGGCCATTGTAACGGGGGGCATCAAGGGATGCGGCAAGGAGATTGTAGGGCAGCTTGTTGCTCAAAAGGTGCATGTAGTAACCAACTATCGCAAAGATACGGCTACAGCTCAACAATTTGAAACCGAGATGAAAAAAGTTGGGGCAAATGTTTACACGCTTCAAGCAGATATGGGCAATACTGATGATGTAAGTCGTCTTTTCGATTTTGTTAAAGAAAAATATGGGTATCTTAACTATTTTGTAGCCAATGCTGCAGCTACGGCTTTTAAACCATTGCTTGATATTAAACCTCATCACATCGAAAAAACTTTTGCGATTACCATCACAGGTTTTGTTTTAGCTTGCCAGCGTTGTGCAGAACTGATGAAGGGGCAAAATGGAAAAATCGTAGCCATTTCAGGTTACGATACCCACACTTATCTTCCCAGGCATGGTATTTTAGGAGCTGCCAAATCAGCTTTGGAAACCCTGGTTAAGTATTTTGGAGTAGAACTTGCTTCTTTAGGAATTAATGTCAATGCAGTGAATCCTGGTTTTTTAGCAACAACCTCCACCAAAATTTACATGGGCGATTTATACGAGGCCATTAAAAAAGCAAATGAACAACTAACCCCTGTAGGAGGGGTAACAGCAGGCAAAGAAATTGCTGATGTCGTTATGTTTTTATTATCAGAAAAAGCAAAATGGATTTGTGGCCAAACTATTCGAGCTGATGGGGGATTATCTCATATCCAGCCCTTAGCTCTTCCTGAATCTTAGAGTATGTTTCATAGCATTTTCATTTCTTTTTTTTTACTACTTTTTATTTCTTGTGCCGTTGGAAACGATTGGTGTCTGACAAGAAATTATGTTGAAGGTAATCCTCCGCCTGATACAAATGGAAATGGTCTTGCTGATATGTGTGATTCTGGATGTTTTCCTCTTGTGATCTCTGGTGTTTACTTCCCCGATACCACTTGGCAATCGGCTAACCTCATCAATAATAAACTCTACTTGGTAAAAAGTAATCTGGGTGGCATTGTGGAGCTTAATAACGATTTAGATGCTGTGTGGGAGGCAAACCTTACTCAAAATGGTATAAGTCTTTCTGATCATCCTGTTAACATTGCCTATAAAAAAGGTTATTCCACAATCATTGGGGCCCTTCAAAAAATAATGGTCATCGATTGGAATATTTTTTTGGAAGAAGCAAACCTTGACAATGCTCTTATTTCTCAAATTACTGATATGCATACCGAGGGTTTTGATCGTGTAGCTTATGTAGAAAAAAATGGTCAAACCTACTTGGCTATAGCTGGATACAGCTTAGAACCTATTGTTGATTTTTCTACAGGGAATGTGATTCGTCTTTATGATCCAAATTTTATCAATTCTGCTTCTACTACCGACGATCCTGATTTTTTGGTTTTTGAGATGGATGCCCCTCAATTTATTCAATCTTTTTTTTGGGATGAAGAAGAACAAAAATTGGTTCTTGTACGAAATGAGAGTGACCAACAAGGACTTATTGTTGATCAATTTGATTTAGAAACCCAAGCGGTAACTTCTTCTATCTGCTACGAAACAGAAATGGAAATAGAGGGTTACACAACTCTTGATGATGGAACCCAATTATTTGTTACAGGAGAGAGGGATGGTTTTATTTTTGTTCAAGAACCTCAGATTACAGAAGAATCTTTTTTAAGAACTTTTTCTCAAAAGGAGGCGTTGTATGAATAGCATGTTTTTCTTAGTCCACATCACTTTGGCCCTAGAGCTTTTAACCATGATTGCCAGTAGTTTCTTGCTTTTAAAAGCTTATGAGATGGGCTCTAAAACACTCCCCTCTGTACTTAAAATCATAGCAACCATCATTTTAGTCATTGGAAGTCTTTCTGTGCTATGTACCGGTATTAAGGCTTTTAAAATGTATACACTGGCTGATCAAAATCAGTGGGAAAATCCTGCTGGCATCACCAATCAATTTATTCCCAACCAAAACCCCCAACGGCCAGGCCCACGTGGTGGAAAAGGTGGAGGTGAGCGCCGTCGTTTCCAAGAACAACAAAACCCTCCGGGAGAAGAACAAGGAGCTTTTTAGTTTCTTCTAAATATCTTAAAATTAAGCTATAATTAAAAAATTATGGCGGATTCTTCCTCCGAAGAAAAAACCGAACATGCAACCCCTAGACGTCTGCGGGAAGCGAGAAAAAAAGGGCAAGTTCCCAAAAGTAGAGATGTAAGCCAAGTTTTGGTTATGATTACTACTTTTACAGCTATTGCCATGATGCTTACATTTATTGGGGGAGAATATAAACGCTACTTTCAACTTTGCATTGACACCTTAGCATCCCAAAAAATTGACACGGCTACGCTTTACGATCTGTGCATGGCAGGCTTACTGGCTATGGCCAAAACCATAGGTCCTATTTTAGTTGCGAGTATGTTTGTTGGTTTTGTCTCAGGCATCATGCAAGTGGGAGCTATTTTTGCAACCGAACCCGTCACGCCCAAGCTTGAAAAGTTGAATCCCATTGAGGGATTAAAAAACATGTTCAAGGTGGTAGTTCTTTTTGAGTTACTTAAAAATATCGTCAAAATTGGCCTTATTTTATACCTGGCTTATCAAACCATTTTTAAATCCATTGATGTCATTTTATCAACTTCCAAAATTGATATTTTTAGTTCAGCACAATTAACTGGAGATCTTCTTTTTTCATTTTTAGTTAAGGTGAGCATTTGTTTCATGATCATTTCACTTCTAGATTACGCACTGCAACGTTGGAATTTTATGAAAAATATGCGTATGTCCAAGGATGAGGTAAAAAGAGAATACAAACAAGATGAGGGAGACCCTGCCATTAAGGGGGAAAGACGACGCTTGCATCGTGAAATGGCTTTTGGAGATGTGCGCAAAGCTGTAAAAAAGGCCGATGCTGTGGTTACCAACCCCATTCATGTAGCCTGTGTTTTAGAATATAACAAAGATGAAATGAGTGCTCCTACTTTAACAGCCAAGGGTCAGCGCCAATTTGCAGAACTCATTATAGAAATAGCTGAAGAAGAAGGAATACCCATTATTCGTAACATTCCATTGGCATGGTCGCTTTTACAATTAGAAATTGGGGATGAAATTCCAGAAGATCTTTTTGATGCCGTAGCCGAAGTACTCACCGCCGTTTATGAACTGAAACGCGCTAAAGAAAACCCTAATCAACCAACTGCATAAGTTTGCAATACTTACTTCAAAGCGGGTGACGCCGGGAGGAGGGCTTCCGATGGCGCGCAGCCTTAGAGCGAGCACCAGCGGGAAACCTCCCGGCGGCAGGACCCGCTCTTTGGAAGTACTTGACTGCATATTTTACTATGCTAGTTTCCTCTTCTCAAAATAATTTGAAGGAGGTTTTGTATGAGTCTTGTCCAAAAAAGAGCACCTGATTTTGAAGCTGACGCTGTTCTCCATGGAGAATTTAAAAGACTTAAACTAGCCGACTACAAGAGCAAATGGCTTGTTCTTTTTTTCTATCCTCTCGATTTTACCTTTGTTTGTCCCACTGAAATTACTGCTTTTTCTGATAAAATAGAGGCCTTCAAAAAATTAAATGCAGAAGTTGTTGCTTGTTCGATCGATTCCAAATTTACTCACTTAGCTTGGATTAATACCGATCGCAAAAGCGGGGGGCTTGGAAAAATTGCTTATCCCCTGCTAGCGGATATTACAAAAAAAATTGCCAGTGATTATGGAGTTTTATTGGATGGAGGCATTGCACTCCGTGGTTTATTTCTTATTAATCCCGATGGAATGGTAGCCTACGAAGTGGTGCACGATTTGGGAGTTGGCCGAAGTGTAGAAGAAACACTTCGTGTTTTAGAAGCCTTCCAAACAGTTGCTAAAACAGGAGAAGTTTGCCCAGCTAATTGGGTTAAAGGCAGCAAAACCATGGTGCCAGATCCTGAAAAATCTAAAAAATACTTTCAGTCGGCTTAAAGAAAAACGTCATTGTAAAATAGGGGCAGGTTTTTCCACCCACGATTCTGTTGGAAGATTAAGTAAACCCTTAATCGAAGCCCCTACTTCATAAATTTCGTTCCCCTCTTCTCTCACATAGTTGGTCAAAAATCCTGGGGTTTGCTTTCCTACCCAAAGCTTGGCTAATTGATGACCATCAGAACGATAAAGAGTTACATTCAAAGCAATATCTTTTAATTCCATCACCCCTTGTTTATCAGGGTTAGTAGACACTGGTGTTCCTTTTTGTAGATCCAATAAAATATCCAAAAGTTTATTTACTTTATTTTGATCTGCTTTTTGAGGGGGCAAAGATTCACCTGGAATGGTTCCACTGTCTAATTCAACTTTTTCTGCCAATGCCGTTTTAAAAGAAGATACCTGCCAATTATCCTTGGATACTCTAGCAAGTCTTACTCCGCTTATAAAATAAGCAATATCTATCTGCGTTATATCTGCTTTTTGAAGATGGGGGAAAAACAAGACTTCCTTGGGAGCAAAATTATCTTCAAATGGGTTATCAAAAATAAAAAGAAGAACAATTAAAATAATAACGATACCAAATAAAATTTGAACACGTTTTTTCATTTAAAATTGATCATTTAATTTTTTCAATTTTCTGCGTCTTAAACCATAAAGAACAAGACCAAAAATACCAATCAAAAGAGGAACCATGATAACAAAAATCCATCGGAGCGTGGCCATTTCACTACTGGAAAGATTAACCAAAGGGCGATTGGTTTTGCCACGCGAGCGAATGCCAATCAGTTGATCTCCCAAAGTTACTTCGTCGATTAAATTTTGAAAGAAAATCAAATTGTGTTGATAGTCTTTAAGAAAATCCGACCGCATAAAAATAGAATTAGAAACCACAACCAAACGTGCGGGGCGAGGGTTGCCTGGCACGTGAACTAATATGGCAATATTTTTTTTGGAACCTTCTGGAAATTGAAAATCTTGAAAAGCTTGCGGGTTTACATTAGGAATTCCTTCCTGCAAAAAAGACTCATCCGAGCTTTGGGCCAAAATTTCATATTTCCAATCTGAATGTTCTACTGGATTTATTGTGAGAGTAGTAGCCCAAGGGAAAACAACTTCTTCCAAACGATTGGTAATTGTACTGTCTTGATTAAGCCCTGCTGACACAACGCGAACAAAGAAAAGATAGGGAATTTGATACTGAACAAATCCCGAATTAAAAGCAGCCTGAGCTGGATACTTGGGTTCTACTAAAATTCCTGCTTCTAAACCAATTCCTTGTTTGGAAAGCCAGTTTTCCAACCCTGTTTGATATTCGGTGGCCATCAAGTTTCCAGCAACATCTATCCTTCCAGCCAAAATAATCAAAGAGACTCCGTTTTTTAACAGCCCATCTAATTGCTTTACAAAAAAATCTGGAAGATTTTTAGGAGCAACAATGATTAAAGCATCAAGATGCTTTGCCTCTAGGTCTGTTGCATTTGGAGATAGAGAGACAAGATCCATTCGTTGCTCTAAAACTTTTTGGATAACCTCATAGGGATTTTCATTTGGATTGGCATCAGGAATAAGCAAACCTACCTTAGGAAGTTTTAAGGCTGTAACTTTCAGAATGGCTGCAATGAGATCGTATTCCAGTGATCTTAAATCGGCCACCACGGGAAGAATTTCTTTTTTATCAGCATAAAGAACAGCCAAACCCAAATACACTTTTCTCACTTCTCGTTTATCTTTTTCAATCACGTTTAATTGCAAGGGAGGAATACCTAAAGCAGTTGCTTCTTGTTCGATTTGCAGGGATGATTGGGGATCAATTTTTACAATATTTATCCGGGAAGAATTGCGTTGAAATTCATCCAATAAATCATCTACAGCTTGATGAACGGGCAAAAGATTAGAAGGAACTTCTTTGGTAAAAAAAAGTTTAAAGGTCACTTGATCATCTAAATCTTTTAAAACCAACTTACTTGATTCGGAAAGGGTAAATTCATGATCTTCTGTTAAATCAAGTCTTACAAAATGACGATGGGCCAATAAGTTTACTAAAATTAAAACAAGGGCTGTTAAAGCAGCTATCAAAAAAATTTGGCTGATACCCTTATTTTTCATTAGTTCTTCCACTTTCTTGATTCAAGACTCAGCACATTTAAAAATAAAAAATAACCTGCCAAACTGAGGTAATAAAGCACATCACGCGAATCAATCACTCCCCGCGCAATACTTTGAAAATGTTGGGACAAACTTAAAGAAGACAAAAAAGAAGCAAAAAGTTTAGGTAAAAAACTTAAAACAACACTTTCTCCAATTAAAAGAAGTCCAAACAAAATAAGAAAACTAATAATGAAGGCAATAATAGCACTTTCGGTTAATGAAGAAATAAAAAGACCAATAGCAAGAGAAGCTGCGCCCAGAAAAATCAATCCCAAATATCCACCCCAAATAGCTCCGCCATCCAAATCACCCAGCAGGGCCACCAAACCTACTAAAGGGGTAGTTAGAAAAAGAGCCACTAAAAGAAAAAGAAAAGAAGAAAGAAATTTTCCTAAAACAATTTCAAAATCTTTAACAGGGAGAGTTAAAAGAATTTCCAGGGTTCCAGATTTTTTTTCTTCAGACCACTTACCCATGGTTATTGCAGGTAAAAAAACAAGAAAAATAAGTGGAACCCAATTAAAGACCCCCCGCAAACTAGCCTGGTTCAACAAAAAAAGGTCACTAAAAAAGAACCAGTAAACCAAGACCACAAAAACAACCAAAAAAACATAGGCCAGGGGTGAAAAAAAAGTTTCGAGAAATTCTTTTTTTGTAATGGTAAAAATATTTTTCATGCGGCGGTTAGTTTTTTGAAAATTTTTTCTAAAGAAACTTTTTCTTGTACTAATTCCATCAGTACAAAATTATTTTTAACAGTCCAATGATAAATAGCCTGCCTATGATCTTCATTGCCCTTAAAACTTAAATTAAAAAAAACAATTCCATCATTTGTATTTTCAAAATTTTCTGCATGAGCGTCTGGCAGTTGTGTTAAAGCATTTTGAATTTGGGGTTGAGTTGCCAAAATTCCTACTCGGCAAGCTAGTTTTTGATTTTGATGAGCCAATTCTTTAGGAGAACCTTCTGCAACAATATTTCCTTCTGAAATAATAATCATCCGTTCACATGTTTGTTCTACTTCGGAAAGAATATGGGAAGATAAAAGAACAGTTCTATTTTTTCCGATATTACGAATCAGCTCACGAATTTCAACTATTTGGTTGGGATCCAAACCCACTGTTGGTTCATCCAAAATTAAAATGGGAGGTTCATGAATTAAGGCCTGGGCCAAACCAATTCTTTGTTTATATCCCTTAGAGAGGGTGGCAATTTTTCGACCAATGACTTTTTTGAGACCGCAAGTTTGAACAACTTTTTTGATAGCATCTGGGATAAGAGTTTTTGCCATTCCCCTTAGGCAAGCAATATAAGCAAGATAGCCACTTACTTCCATATCTCCATAGAGGGGGGTTGATTCGGGAAGATATCCTATTTTTTGACGAGCTAAAATAAGATTTTCGCCGATATCAAAATCTTCTACCCAGCATTTTCCAGAGGTTGGGGAAATATAACCCGCTAAAATTCTCATGGTCGTTGTTTTTCCAGCCCCATTAGGACCTAAAAAACCAACTACTTCCCCTTCTGAAAGTTCAAAAGAAATACCGGAGATGGCTTGAATTGCCCCATAAGCTTTAGTGATGTTTTGAGCACGAATCATGAACGTTTAGCTGAAATTTGAAACTGTTCTACAGGAAACCCTTCAAGGGCTTCAACAATAATACGCTTTTTAAAAACTTTTTCAAAATAATCGAGGCGTTCTCTGGCTTCATTAAATAAAACTTGAGCTACCCTAGGATGTACATCAAGCACAATGGATTTTCCATCTAAGTGATGTACGGTGCGATTTAATTCTCGAAATAATTCAAAGGCAACTGTGAGAGGAGACTTGGTATGTCCTTTTCCATGGCAGCTCATACAAGTTTCAGAAAGCATTTGGGTAAGCGAATCCCGGGTTCTTTTTCTTGTCATCTCCACTAATCCCAGCTCGGAGATTTTAGTAATGGTGGTTCGTACCTTGTCTTTGCGCAGGGCATCTTTTAAAGTATAAAAAACTTTTTGGCGATTAGCGTATCGTTCCATATCGATAAAATCGATGATGATAATGCCCCCAATGTTGCGGAGTCTTAATTGATAGGCAATTTCTTCTGCTGCCTCTAAATTGGTTTGCAAAATGGTTTCTTCAAAATCGTCTCTTCCTACAAAACGTCCCGTATTAATATCAATGGCAGTTAAAGCTTCACTTTGATCAACGATCAAGTAGCCTCCCGATTTAAGCCATACTTTTTTACCCAAGGCGCGGTTGATTTCGGTTTCGATACCAAACACATCAAAAAGTGGAGTTTCACCATTATAAAATTCCACACGATTAGTTAATTCTGGCATGAATTGCTTCATGAATTTAAGAATTTCCTGGTAATCTTCTTGGGAATCAATGACCAGGCGTGTAATTTCGGATGACATTAAATCTCTAACCGACCTTAATACCAAACCTAAATCTTGATAAAGGCGTGTTGGCGGCTTGGCCTTCTCTTGTTTACTGGCCATACCTTCCCAAAGGGACACAACATTTTTCATATCAGCGATGAGAGATTCTTCAGCGGCTCCCACACTGACTGTGCGTACAATAAAACCTCCCCGTGAGGGTTTGTGTTCGGTAATAATTTTTTTAAGACGGCTTCTTTCTTCATAGGAGCCAATTCTTCTGGAAACTCCCAAGTGATCAACGGTTGGCATATAAACCACATACCGTCCTGGAAACGAGATATGACAAGTAACCCTGGCTCCCTTGGTACGAATAGGATCTTTGGCCACTTGAACCACCACATGTTGTCCTTCTTTAAGAAGATCTTCAATTTTAGGAAGAGGGCCACGTGGTCTTCGGAATCTTCTGTTATCTTGTCTTTGATTTCCTTCAGCAGGGTTGGCCAGAGGAGTAGGTTCTGGAAGAGCGCCTGGCTCATTTGTACTTGTTTCTTCCTCTTCTTCATCGATATCTTCATCAAACATATCGGGGATCACGTCGGTAACATAAAGGAAAGCTGCTTTTTCTATGCCAATATCCAAGAAAGCAGCCTGCATCCCTGGAAGAACTCTGGTGACAATCCCTTTGTAAACATTTCCAACAATGGGTTGTTCTTCAGCGCGTTCGATGAAAAGCTCAGCTACACTTCCGTTCTCTAAGCGGGCAATGCGTGTTTCGCCGGGAGAGATGTTCATGATGAGTTCGTTACGGCTTATAGCTCTTTCGGCAGTACCACCGCGACGTTCATCCCGACCATCCCGGCTATCCCGACTATCTCGACTATTTCTGCCATAAAAATGCCTTCGAGGTGAATAAGGGCTCATTAAAATTTTCCGTTTATCATGGGAAGGAAGGAACGATTCAACTTGAAGTTGATTCTAAAGACATTCCCGAATTTTTCCAGCGGACTCCTGTTTTTAAAAACTCAATTTCTGGCCAATCCCTCTGAGTTGACCCGGTGAGTGCTGCATAAACATCCATGGGTCCAACCGTTCCTTCGGGGAAAACCCTTGTGACCATCACCAGGGTTTCTGGCCAATTTGTGGTGTCAACACGGACCAGCTTTTTCAAATCAAGCCGTTTAACACCTTTTTTATTTTCTTTATTCCACCAAAACTCTGTTTTTTGATTAAATTCTTCTAAGGCTTCCCCAAATTTGGGGATCCCATCCCAGTTTTTACTTTTAACCTGGTAAGTAACCTCTTCTACTTGAGAATACAGAGAGGGGGTTTTTCTGTCAATGGCTATACACTCAAGGATTTTTAACCCCTGGGGCATTGAAGATAACTCTTTGATTTTATTATCATTTATTTCTTCATAAGTTTCGATATCAAAAAACTCCCAATCACTTTCAATTCCTACACTAAGGGGGTGACTCATGGCTAACTTTATCTGGGGGTGAAATCCTTGGGAGTAACAGAGGGGAATTTTAGCCCTGGTGAGGGCTCTTTTAATAATCCCCATTACTTCGAGGTGTCCCATGTAGCGGGCCAGGCCTCTTTTAGAGTAGCGAAACCGGTAAGCAAATTTTGACGTCTTATCGATTACCGCATTACTATAAAGAGGCGAAGCCTCCGAAGCCACCCACCCGTAGGCTTCACGGTGACCTTTTTTAGCCATAATTTCTTCGGTTCCCATAACGAAGATACGATTTTTAATTTTGCGATAGTCGCAGATACCGCAATTGGAGCACCGTTTGATGCTACAATCTTCGGTAAATCCGACTTCCACATTTTTTTTGTTGGGTTGTTCTGGAGTTATCCAGGTTGTAGCAAAGGCAGCATCATGGGCTTTTTCGAGTTCGTTCCACAAAAAATCTTTATTCATTTGAGCGAGAAGGTGATCCCAGGGGAGAATTTCGTCTTTGGTACGTCTGCGATGGAGGTAGAAGGCTGGATCTTTTCCCCAGTTTGAAATAGCTTTTTGCCAGAGGGGAAAATTAAAATGTTCTTCCCATTCATCGAAACGAGCGCCGAGTTGAAAAGCAATTTCAACTAAATCTGCCACATGGCGATCGCCACGAGAGAAAAGACCTTCGATGTAACTCATTTCGGGGTGATGGTGTTTAAAGCGAATACGGCGATCTTTTAACTGGTATTTAATTAAATTAAACTTTCGATGAGTTTCTTCCAAACTCATTTGGGGTTCCCACTGAAATGGAGTGTGAGGTTTGGGTACAAAGGAAGAAATGCTTAAATTAAGATCGCAGTTTCCGGTATATTCTTTGCAGATAGAAATTGCTGCATTGGCTTCATCAGCTATGCCTAGTACATCTGCATCGGTTTCAAAGGGAAGTCCTACCATGTAGTAGAGTTTTAAAAGTTCCCATCCTTGTGAGAAGGCATTACGTACGGCTTGAAATAGATCATCTACTTTGTTGCCCTTGTTAATCACACGTCGCATGCGTTCTGACCCTGCTTCTGGGGCGATGGTAAATCCTGTTTTTCTCACTCTTTTAATTTGTTCTACTAATTCAGGAGAAAGTTTTTCGGTGCGCGTGGCAGGAACAGAAATCGCCACACGATTTTCAGAATAACGATTATTTAACACACGAAGTGTGTCCACCAAGCAGCCGTAATCGGCAGCAGAAAGGGAGAGGAGAGATATTTCTCCAATGCCTGTTTTTTGAAGAGATTCTTCTGCAATATCGAGAACATTTTGAGGGGAGCGTTGACGAACGGGGCGATCGATGTAACCTGCTTGGCAAAAACGGCAAGCCCTATTACATCCTCGCTGAATTTCAATTCCAATGCGATCGTGAATTAATTTAACGGAAGGAACAACTAAGGAAGTGGGGTATGGGGCTTGATCTAAATTTTGAAGAATTCGTTTATTAACTTTTTCATAGCCTTTTTTTAAGGGAATCATTTGCAAGAGAGTGCCATCTTCTTTGTATTGGGGTTCAAACAAGGAAGGAATATATATTCCATCAAGATCTGAAAGAGATTCTAAAAAATCTTGTCGGGATGGTCGGGATTGTTTGGATTGTTGCGACTGATTTAATTTTTTTTCTCGAATGCGATTGACTAAATCGAGAACAGCTTCTTCTCCGTCTCCAATCAGGGCACAATCAAGAAAGGGAGCCAGAGGTTCGGCATTGGTGATACACCCTCCCCCACCAAGAATAAGAGGCATGTTTTCGGTTCTCTCTTTTTGCCTGAGTGGAATATGAGCTAGATCTAAAATATTTAAAAAATTGGTATACGTAAGCTCGTAAGTAAAAGAAAAACCAACCACATCAAAATCAGAAAGGGGGCGATGGGATTCGAGGGAAAAATAAGGGAAGTTTTCTTTACGAAGAGCTTCTTCCATGTCTAAATCTGGGGCAAAGGCTCTCTCGCAAACAACATCTGGAATTTTATTGAGAATATCATAGAGAATTTTAAGTCCCACATGAGACATTCCCAGTTCGTATTTATCTGGGAAAATAAGTGCAATGCGGATGGGGGTTTGATCCCAATCTTTTTTAATGGCATTGAGTTCGCCCCCTAGGTACTGAGAGGGTCTGGTTACCCTAGAAATAAGCCTATGAAAAATAACAGAATCCATGGGTCCCACTTATAATCAAAAAAATGAAAAGACCAAGGGTATTTCTTCAATAAGAAAGGGGTTGCTGCTTCTAATTTTATCAATCAAAATGAGAAGAAATTCAATTTCTAAGATGATAAGGAGATATTGAAAAACATCATCCTCGCAAAAGGGTCCATCTTCCCTCTGTCATTCCCGCGGAGGCGGGATCCATCTTTGTCATCGCGGGTATCCCGTAGGGGCAACCCCCTGTGGTTGCCCATAATCGGGCAGGCACAGGGGCCTGCCCCTACAATTAATT
>Ga0155274_109_pt1 | contig 103344 bp, 106 predicted proteins | sample RifCSPhighO2_02_FD_106242 | JGI IMG/M metagenome (GOLD analysis project Ga0155274, IMG submission 106242) | Deltaproteobacteria bacterium RIFCSPHIGHO2_02_FULL_40_28 | reverse complement strand
ATGGATCCTCCTTGGTATGTTTTGATCCTTTATTGGATCAACTCTGGCTCATCGAAGCCCAAAATCCAGGGCGGGTCCATTCTTTTATTGCGAGTCCAACTTTGTTGGGCGAAGCAATCCAGGTTTTTTGAATCTCCCTGTAGATGTTTTTCGATTGAGTGCACCAAATCTACTTTGTGATCATTTCCAACAACAAGGGCAACTCCCTCAATGTTTTTAAAAAATTCAGGTTGAACCTGGGCAGAACATCCAGTAACTACCAAAACAGCCTCAGGATTTTTTCTATGAATTTTCCCTAAATAACGCCTGGCCTCATCATCGGCATTGTGTGTAATAGCACATGAATTCACCACATAATAATCAGCCTGATCACTCTCAGAAACAATTTTCCAACCACGAATTTTAACCTGTTTTTCTAAAACAGCCGTATCATATTGATTAGCCCTGCAACCGTAGGTCATAAAAGAAATTCGGGGATTTTTTTTGACAAGAATTTCAGATTTCATACTGCGCCCTAGTAATGAAGCCTCCACCCAACACTTGATCACCCTGATAAAATACAACAGCCTGACCAGGCGCTACAGCACCACTGGGTTGATTAAAATTAACATGAGCTTGTCTGGTTTTTTGATCATAAAAAATTTGGGCTGGGATTTCTGTTTTTTGATATCTAATTTTTACCCCACAATGAATGGGTTCAGAAAAAGAAAGATTGGAAACCCAACTTACATCAACAGCCAGAAGCCCTTGTGATAAAAGATCAGAGGCGATGCCAAGCACCACTTCATTAGTTTTGGGTTTAATTTCAACTACATAAGTTCTGGTACCAAAACCAATACCTAAACCCCTTCTTTGTCCCACTGTATAAGCATGGTAACCCTTGTGCGCACCTAAAATTTTTCCAGAACGATCTATAAAGTTTCCTATACCTGGAATTTTTTCCTTAAAATGTTTTTCTAAAAAATCAGCATGATCTCTATTGGGAATAAAACAAATATCCTGACTTTCGGCTTTGTCTGCTGTGGGAAGCCCATTTTCTTCTGCAATTTTTCTGATTTCTGCCTTGGTATACATTCCAACTGGAAATAAAAGACGAGAAAGATGCTCTTGCCCCAGTTGAAATAAAACATAGGATTGATCTTTTGAAGCATCAATGCCTTTTAAAAGTTTAAAGTTTCCTTCCTCATTTTTTTCAATCCGTGCATAGTGCCCCGTAGCCAGGTAAGAAGCCCCCAGTTTTTTTGCCTCATAAAAAAGCTGATCAAATTTCACATGATGATTACACAACACACAGGGATTAGGAGTGCGACCTGCAAAATATTCTTCTGCAAAACGATCAACTACTTTTTCACGAAAATTTTCTGAATAGTTGAAGGAATAAAAAGGAATTTCTAGTTTGGAACAAACAAGGCTTGCATCTCTGATATCCTCAAAGGAACAACAAGTACGACCAACTTTATGAGATAAGCCTTCACCATCCCAGAGCTTTAATGAAATACCGATAACCTCATAGCCCTGGTTTTTTAAAAGATAAGCCGCAACAGAGGAGTCAACCCCTCCCGACATAGCCACAACAACTCGTTCATTTTTAATCATATTAAAACCTGGATCGCCACGCTTCCCTTCGCTTCCGCTCAGGGTCGCTCGCGATGACGAACTGTAAAACCTTTAGGGGCTCATCTCCGGTAAAATTTTTCTTAAAATATCTAGCAGTCCTTTTACTTCTTCTTCCGTCGTAAATCGCCCAAACGAAAAACGAAGTGAACCCCTCGCTTCATCTTGAGAAATTCCCATCTCTCGTAAAACACGCGATATTTGCATTGTGCCCGAATAACAGGCCGAACCCACTGAGGAGGCCACTCCTTCTAAATCCAATCGGGTAACAAGGGTTTGCCCTTGCACATCACTAAAACCTACATTGAAAGTGCCAGGTAATTGAGCCTCAATTGCCTCATGAAAAACTGCTTTAAAATCAATAGCTTGAATCCCATTCTTTAGCAAGTTCCTTAAGGTTACAAGCCTTTGATTTTCTTTTTCCAAATTTTCATAAGAAAATCTTATGGCCTCTGCTGTTGCAATGATGCCTGGCACATTTTCTGTTCCAGCTCTAAGCCCCCTTTCTTGAGGCCCTCCAAAAAGTAAGGGGTGAGTCAAATCCTTTTTAACAAGAAGCCCTCCCACTCCCTTAGGACCATAAAATTTATGAGCTGAAAAACTTAAAAAATCGAGGTCCCATTTTTTAAAAAAAAGAGGAATTTTCCCTACTGCACAAGCAGCATCGGTATGAACTAAGGCTCCTTTTTGATGCGCCTCTAAAATAATACGCTCAAAGGGAAAAATGATTCCTGTTTCATTATTAGCAAGCATTACTGACACTAAAAGAGTTTGATCATCAAGTTCATGGTGAAAATTTTCCCAATCCAGTTTTCCATGACGATCAACAGAAATTTTTTTGATAATAAATCCTTTCTTTTCCAAATTTTCTAAGGGTTTTAAAACAGCATCATGTTCAACAGTGGTTGTGATAATTTTTTTTCTAGAATTTGGAGTTTGGGCCAAACTTGTAAAAAGATGATTATTTGATTCTGTTGTGCCAGAAGTCCAAAGAATTTGGTCTGCATCACAATCCAAGTATCCACTAACCTTCCCTCTCGCTTTTTCTATCAACTCTTTAGCTCTTCTGCCTTCCGTGTGTACACTACTTGGATTCATCAAATCAATATGTTGGGTGAAAGCCTGACGAGCCTTCTCACACAAGGGGGTTGTGGCATTATAATCAAAATAAAAACGCATAATAAATACCTCCCGCCCTGCGAAGGCCAGGGGGTGCAGGGTGAGTAGGGGCAACCCCCCGTGGTTGCCCTGTATCCCAATTCAAGATAAAAAAAAAGCCCCGATTTTTCGGGGCTTTTTTAAAGAAAAAGGCCAACGTTTAAAACTCGCGCTGCATAATCACAAACTCAACACGTCTATTTTGGCTCATGCCTTCCTTGGTGGTGTTATCTGCAATGGGACGCGTTAAACCATATCCTCTAGCCACTAGTTTTGAGGCTTCAATTCCTTTACTAACTAGGTAATCCCGCACAGCTTCAGCACGACGCTGAGATAAACCCATATTATATTCGTGCCCACCTCTAATATCGCAATGTCCCTGCACTTCAACCAATTGAAGTTGGGGATTTTTTTGCATCACATCTATCACATCATCCAAGACAGGATAAGAAATAGGCTTGATAATGGATTTGTCTGTATCAAAGAAAATTTTTCCCCAAATAACAATTTTATCACCCTTAATACGAGGATCAGGTGGAGGTGCGGGCGGCGGACACTCAGGACAGGCATCTTTGATGGGAGCTATCCACTTTAAGCCTGCATAAATACGATAACGGGGAGAACCAACTCCATCAACAATACCAACAGTACCTCCCACATCAGCTACAAATCCACTTTCACCAAACAAGTGCCTAATAGCACCACCTGCTTCAAAGGGGGTTTCTGAAGCAAAAGAATAAAAATCCCTCATGGTGGTTCGGCCAAAAGCTTCACCAATCGCTTCCCAATTTTTTGCCATTCTCAGGTTAAGACCAACACCGTAAATAAATTGATCGTCAATACGAACTCCATGCTTGGTTACATCATCTCTAAGCGCTGCTCCCACGTTTGCTGAAACACTAAATCTTTCGTGAATTTGCCAATCTCCAATAATAGTAGCACCTCCAGTTACGCTACCATTACCCATGTAGCGCACCACATCACCACTAGGCAGAGTAATAAAAGGCATAAAACCTAAACCAACTTTATGTTTGTCAATATCAACAAGACGAAACTTCATCATCATCATGATGTCGCCCATGCCTCCACCATTATCTGATAGGGCAGCAGCATCATCGGTGAAAAAATCGTTGTAGGCTATAATGGGAATATTGATTCCAATTTCAAACCAATCCGTCATACCCAAAGCACCAAAAACATCGGCTACAATTAATTTATCAACAACTGATTGGCTTCCAACAGCTGCCCCTGTAGCAACAAACTGGAGCGGCTTATCTGCATAGTCGATATAAATACCCAGATCTCCCTGCCAGGCTTTTAAATTTTGGGAACCATAAATGCTCACATACTTACCTCCATCCACCGCTGGCTCGAAGGTAATCACATCAAAACTAGACTGGTAAGCTGCTTGTGCTGCCTGAACTCCTACAAGCCAAAAAAGCAGAAACAAGGCTTGAGTGATAAAACGCTTACCTGTTCTATTTTTTATGCAGTTTTTCATACAGATCCCCCCTAAGGTAATGTATTGTCATGTATTTTAGTTTAAATGTCAGGATTGTCAATTAAAATTGACTTTTCAATACCTTAAAGAAGGCTTTTCGTCAAACCCGATCTTTAAAAAGCTTGAAATCAATGCCATCTACCAGGGCTTGATAAGAGGCATGGATGATATTTTCGGACACGCCAATGGTGCCCCACTGGGTTTTATCATCACCAAACTCAATCAAAACACGTACTGTGGCCGCTGTACCCTCAAGATTGGCAGGAAGAACCCTCACCTTGTAATCCAGAAGTTTCATTTGAGCAATGGAAGGATAAAAACGCTCAAGCGCACCTCGAAGAGCTTGATCGATAGCATGAACAGGACCTACTCCCTTGGCCGTAGTTTTTTCTTCGTGTCCATTAACTGCTAAATGAACCTCTGCTTCTGAAGTTGCCTTTCCACCCGAATCACTTACCACTTCATCGGTTACACGAAAATCTTTAAGCTCAAAATGAGGCTTATAATCTCCCATGGCTTTTTTAACCAAAATTTCAAAAGAACCTTCGGCCCCTTCATAGTGGTAGCCCTGGTTTTCCTTATCCTTCAAGGTGGTTAAAAGTTTTGTAACATGGGGATCAGTGGCACTGATATCCACCCCATACTTCTTCAATTTATAAAACATGGTCGAAGCACCCGAATAATCCGAAAGCAAAATACGCTGCTGGTTTCCCACACGAGTGGGATCAATATGTTCGTAGGTTTTACTATTTTTTAAAATAGCATTTACATGCATTCCCCCTTTGTGTGCAAAGGCCGAAAGTCCAACATAGGGCTGACGTGCATCGCTTGCTCTGTTGGCCATTTCATCCACAAAAAGAGAAAGTTCACGTAAATTTTTAAGTTGTGGGGCCCCTATACAATGAAATCCAAGCTTAAGCTCCAGATTAGCCACAATGGTTACAAGATTGGCATTACCACATCTTTCTCCGATACCATTTACACACCCTTGCACTTGGGTAACACCTGCCTTAACTGCTGCCATTGAATTAGCAACTGCTGTCCCCGAATCGTTGTGGCAGTGTATTCCTAAGGGCATACGCATTTTTGATTTAATATCTTTAACTAATTTTTCAATCTCATCAGGCAAAGTGCCTCCATTGGTATCACACAGTACAATCCGATCAGCCCCACCTTTTGCTGCTGCCTGCAGGGTGTCCAGGGCATACTTTTTATTGGCCTTGTAACCATCAAAAAAATGTTCGGCATCATAAATCACTTCACGTCCTGCTTTTTTAAGATAAGCCACCGAGTCGGTGATAAGTTTTAAATTTTCTTTGAGTGAAATACGAAGTGCAGACCGCACATGTAAATCCCAGGTTTTACCAAAAATACAAACCACTTTTGTTTGGGCGGCAATGAGATCATTTAAAATTTTATCTTTCTCTGGAGAATTGCTGGCCTTTCGGGTGGAACCAAAGGCAACCAGTTTGGCATGCTTTAATTTTAATTCCTTTTTTGCCCGATCAAAAAAATCAGTGTCTTTGGGTGAGGCCCCTGGCCAACCCGCTTCAATGTAGTCAAAGCCGGCTTGATCAAGTTGAGTACAAATGCGAAGTTTGTCTCCCACGGTAAAAGTAATATTCTCCGACTGAGCACCATCTCGAAGCGTTGTATCATAAATCTGAATATGTTTCTTTTTTGATGCCATATTAAACTTGAGCCATGTCGAAAGCCTTATGAAGAGCCATCACTGCTTTTTTTCCAAAGTCTTTTTTAACCACCACCGAAATCCGAATTTCGGATGTTGAAATCATTTCGATATTAATTTTATTTTGTGAAAGAGTTTCAAAAACCTTGGCTGCCACTCCAGAATGAGAACGCATTCCCACACCTACAATAGACACTTTAGCAATGTCTTCATCGGCTTCAATTTTATCAAAACCAACTTCACTTCCTACTTTTTCAATCAGTTTTCTGGTTTCTTTCAAAACATTTGAAGGCACAGTAAAAGTTAAATCTGTAAAACCATCAGCGCTTATATTTTGTACAATCATGTCGACGTTAATTCCAGCTTTGGCCACTGGTAAAAAAATACGCGAGGCAACCCCAGGGCGATCGGGCAGGCGCCGGAGTGCCAACTTAGCTTCTCCTTCATCGAGAGTAATTCCTGAAACAACAACGTCTTCCATAGGTTTATCCTCCTTACAAATCAAGGTTCCCTCGTTTTTATTAAACGAAGAACGCACCACCAATTTAACACCATACTTGGCTGCAAACACTACCGAGCGCATTTGCAATACTTGAGCACCCTGGCTGGCCAGTTCCATCATTTCATCAAAAGAGATTTTATCCAATTTTTTAGCGTCAGAACAAATTCTGGGATCTGTTGTGTACACTCCATCAACATCGGTATAAATTTCACAAAGATTTGCCTTCAGTGCTGCTGCTATTGCCACTGCGGTTGTATCTGAACCTCCACGCCCCAGGGTTGTAATATTTCCCGCTTCGTCACTCCCCTGAAAACCAGCTACAATAACCACACAATTTTGTTTTAAGGTTTCAAAAATACGCGTGGCATCAATGCTTTGAATTTTAGCTCGCGAGTGAACTGAATTAGTTAAAATTTTCACCTGATGTCCCAAAAAAGAACGGGCAGGCTGCCCAAGAGACTGAAGACAAAGAGCTAAAAGCGCAATGGTTACTTGCTCGCCCGTAGAAATCAGTTGATCATATTCTCTGCTATCAGGATCCGGGTTAGCTTCATGGGCCAGTTTAATCAGGCGATTGGTTTCACCCGCCATGGCCGATAAAACAACCACCACATCATGGCCTTGTTTTTTGGTTTCTATCACTCTTTGGGCCACATGGCGAATATGGTTTATATCCTGAACCGAAGTACCACCAAATTTTTGAACAATAAGTGACATTTTTTCCTCAAATTCCAAAGAGATGAAGAATTAATGCACACTTAGAAGAAAGTCAACTGGATGGAACCAAAGCATCCTGCAATTCTCTCGCACAGGCCAGGGGGAAATATTTCTTTCGTCCCTGCGGAACTCCTCGCCCGAAGGCTTTGCTCAGGGCTCGTCAAACAGTCCTCGCTCCTCAAAAAACACTTCCCCCTGGCTTCTTGACCTCCTCCTGTGCCACACCTGCTCAGTAAGTGTAAAAGTTTTAAAATTATTGAATGACTTTAAACCCAAGTGATTGGGCTATTTGGGCCTGTTTGTGATCGGCCGTAATGAAAGTAAGGTTTTGACATTCTGGATCCAAGTACAGGGCGACTGCCAAATGAAAGGCATCGGCCCCACGAAGATAGCCTTTTTGAAAAATTTTCAAATACTCCCTTTGCAAGGAATCATCTGGAAAAACCAAAGCGATTAAATCGATAAACCCCAGGGCTTCTTCCAAGGGAATATCTTCCCTTTTAGCAGCAGCAAACACTTCCGCCTCTAACAACGAGGCACTTAAAACCTGTTTACGATGTTTTTGAAAAAAAGTCCGGAAATGAGCTGATTGAGGTTCGTTAAACAAAATGGCAACAAGCGCGGAAGAATCTATGTAAGCCTTCATGCTACTCCCTGTCCTCCAAAAACCTTTTGAGTGCCCCCGCCCTCTTAATTCCCTTGGGAATTTTGGAACTTTTGGGAGAAGCAATAAGTCCACGGGTTACAAGGGCCTCCATCCGCTGGTTAAAACTTTTTTCATGCTTGATAGGAACTAGTTTTCCCACAGGGGTTCCCCTATCCTTGATGATAATTTCTTTTCCTTCCCTTACTTTTTTAACAAGTTTGCTAAAATGGGTTTTGGCCTCGTAAATGGAATAAGCTTCACTCATGGTTTTTATTTTATCTAACTTGACTAGACTAGTCAAGTCTATTTATCTTTTGCCTTGACAAGCTTGACACAACATCCTTGGTTTACTATTTTATCTCCAACATGCCTATTTACGAATACAAATGTCAAAAATGTGCGTCTCACTTGGAGTTTCAACAATCCATGAGCGAGAAACCCAAAACACGTTGCCCCAAATGTAAGGGGAAATTAATAAAATTGATTTCACAAACTGCTTTTCAGTTGAAGGGTACGGGTTGGTACGTTACAGATTTTGCGGGACGAAAAAAACCAGAAGAAAAAACTGAGACCCCAAAATCAAAAGAAAGCACTCCCGAAAAAGCAGCAGAAAAAACACCTAAGGCAGAAAAAAAAGAGAAATCTATGTAAAGTGTCATCCCCGCGTAGGCGGGGATCCATCCTAAAAATGGGTCCTGTCATTGGAGAAGCCTCTTTATTTTTTGTTCCTGCGGAACTCCTCGCCCGAAGGCTCGTCAGACAGTCCTCGGAATCAAAAAATAAAGAGGCTTCTCCATGCCACCCATTTTTATTATTGGAATTTAATGCAAAAAATGTCTCATTCCCGTAAACACCATCGCAATCCCATGCTCATCGGCTGCTGCTATTACTTCCGAATCCTTCACCGATCCCCCTGGTTGAATCACTGCCTTAATGCCCATACGAGCTGCTTCATCTAAACCATCACGAAAAGGAAAAAAAGCATCCGAGGCCATGACAGCTCCTTGCAAACTCTTTTGGGATTTTATCGCTGCAATTTTAACCGAATCAACCCGGCTCATCTGCCCCGCCCCAATCCCAAGAGTTTGACCGTTTTGCGTAAAAACAATGGCATTGGATTTTACTTGTTTGACAACTTTCCAAGCAAATTGAAGTTCTTTCATTTCTGCAAGACTTGGTGCCCGTTTGGTAACCACCTTTAATTCAGAAGGAACCCCACAATCTGCATCTTGCACAAGCAACCCTCCTGAAATTTTTTTAATTTCTAGGCTTCCCTTATTTTGAAAAGTTTTAAGTTTGAGTAATCTTAAATTTGTTTTTTTAGACAAAATATTTAAAGCTTCTGGATCAAAATTGGGAGCTACAATACATTCGAAAAAAGTTTCTGAAATTATTTTTGCTGTAGGTCCATCTAAAGTTTGGTTAAGCCCTACAATGCCGCCAAAACTAGAAAGAGGATCACCCGCGCGGGCTTTAATAAAAGCATCGACTAGTTTTTCAGCAATAGCAACTCCACAAGGATTTGCATGTTTAATAATAACAACTGCTGGCTCTGCAAACATACTCACTAAACGATAAGCCGAATCAAGATCGGCATAATTGTTGTAAGACAGTTCTTTTCCTTGAAGTTGAATACCATCGATAATCCCATCATGCTCAAAACTCGATTTATAAACAGCAGCCTTTTGATGGGGATTTTCTCCATAACGCAAATCCTGAATTTTTTTAAAATTTAAACTTAAAACATCAGAAAAACCCAAACCTTGATCTGCTACTTTTTTGGCAAGATAACCTGCAATCGCACCGTCATACGCAGCTGTTTTTTGAAAAACCTTAACAGCCAAAGTAAAATTAGTTTTTTCACTCACCACTCCCTGACTTTTTTGAAGTTCGTTGATTAAGGCAGGATAATCACCGGGATCACAAACCACAGTAACAAAGGGATGATTTTTAGCAGCTGCCCGAAGCATCGTAGGTCCGCCAATATCGATATTTTCGATGGCATGTTCTAAACTACAGTTGGGATCGGCTGTTGTTTTTTCAAATTCATAGAGGTTAACCACCACCAAATCGATGGGTTTTATTTTTTCTTTTTTCATCTCCTCCTGATGTTTTGCATTACTGCGTATTCCTAAAATACCTCCTTCAATCATGGGATGAAGAGTTTTTAATCTTCCATCCAAAATCTCTGGAGATCCTGTGTAGGCCGCTACATCAACCACAGCAATACCCGCATCCCTTAAGGCTTTTGCGGTACCACCAGTTGAAAGAATTTCAACATGGCACGCTTGCAAAACTTTTCCAAGCTCTACAATGCCTGTTTTATCGGTAACACTCATAATGGCACGTGTAATTTTAGGCATAACATTTTCCTAAGGTTTTAAACTCATGAGACCAAAAATGGATTTTAAATCTTCATCTGTAATTTCAAGCCCTGCTCCCATGTACCAATCGGTATCTTGGTCAGGATTTAACATGTCATCCAACCCACCAGTTAAAAATAAATTCTTAGTCAGATTAACCGAACCACCAGCTTTGAGATGTGGTTTTTCACCTCGTTTGGTTTCAAGATCAAAAAATGACAAGTCGACACCAAAAGGACCATAATCATAATCAAGCCCCACACCCCCACTTGATTCAATAAGGCCCCCACGCACAGTTAAACCATAAAATTCTTTTGCAAGTTGCGCCGTAAAACGAAATTTATCTTCCTGGGTTGTTTCAATTTCTTCGGTAACTTCTGTTGATACTCCCCCACTGGTAATGGTGGTTTGGCGTGTTTCAAAACTAGAATCAGGAGCTGGATCATCCACAAATTCAAAAATAAAATATTTATCAGGTTTGGGTTTTAATTTTAATGAAACATAATGTTTAAAAGCTTCTGTGGTTCCTAGGTATTCTGTTTTGTAACCTAAATCGATTTGCATTTTACTGGTAGTTCCTAAAACATTATTTAACTGATCAAGTGACTCATTAAGTTTTTCAACGGTTTCATCATCATTAATCAACCGGCCAATAGTTCCTTCACCATTTCGAATTTTAGAAGCAGCATCGGCTAAATCACCCAACGTTTGATCAACGTTAGAGGTATTACGAGCTACAATTAAATTTAAATTTTCAGACAGGGCTTTTAAATTAGCTACAATGGTATTTAAATTTCCTTCATTTTGAACAGACACACGGCCTAAAGAACTAGTAATGGCCTCAATATTTTTAAGAGATTTAGCAAAAGAAGAATCATCCCCTGCCATGAGAGTTTTAAGAGTAGCCGTTACAGCCTTGATATCTTCAGCAATGGCACCCACTTGCCCGGCTACTTGTGAAATATCTCCATAGGTAGCTACATTGTTTAACGTTTGGCCTGTTTCAAGTTGAGTGGTGATGGGGCCTGGTTGATAAATTTCAATGTAGGTATCACCTAAAAATCCCTGAGCTTTAATTTGCACTTGGGCATCGGAAGAAACAAGAACACCTCTTTTAATTTTAAGTTTAAGTCTGGCTTTTTGATTTTCGATAAGTTCGATATCACTTACAAAACCAACAGGAACTCCTGCAATTTGAACGGGTGCTTTTTTAGTAAGACCAACGGCAGAGTTGACGGCTACATACACGGTGTAATGGCCACCAGCACTAAAACCAGAGCCACCAATTCTTAAAGTGATGTAGATGAGGATGACAAGAACACCTAAAACAAACAAACCCACCTTAACTTGAGAATTATTTTTCCAATGCACTAACAGACTTGTAGCGATTTTTTAAAAGAGAATCAATAAATTATGACGATAGAAATGGAAAGAGGAGGTCCAGATTGGCCTACCCAATCCCGAACCCCCTCTACCGTTGGGGTGGAAAAAACTTCAACCCGACCTTATTAAGTATAGCAAGGGATGTGCCAGAGATAAGATAAGCTTTTATTTTGTTAACTATATGATTTTAATGTATTTTTTAATAGTATGAGGAGAAAGTAGTTTGTGTGTCGTCAATTTATTAACATACACAAGGGTAAAAAATGCCGGAATTTAGGACTTATTTTCAACTTTAATTCCCAATTCAAGAAGTTGTTTGGGATTAACGCTACTTGGGGCCTCCGTCATGGGGTCGGTTGCTTTTTGAGTTTTAGGGAAGGCAATCACATCACGAATACTGGGTGAATTTGTCATCAGCATCACAATACGATCAAGCCCAAAGGCTAAACCCCCATGGGGGGGAGCTCCAAATTGCAAGGCTTCCAAAAGAAAACCAAATTTTTCGTTAGCCTCGCTATCGGAGAGTTTTAAAAGATCAAAAACTTTTTTCTGAACAGCATTGTCATGAATACGAATAGATCCTCCACCAATCTCGCTCCCATTAAGCACCAAATCATAGGCATCTGTTTTAGCTTTCAAAGGCTCTTTTTCCATGAGTGAAATATCTTCCGCACGGGGAGCTGTAAAGGGATGATGAACAGCTACGGGTCTTTTTTCTTCTTCATCCCAAGCAAAAAGAGGAAAATCGACAACCCAAACAAAACTTTGTTTTTTAGGATCTGCTAGTCCCAACTTGCGTGCAATTTCTTTTCGCAAATGTCCCAGGGATTCGTGAACTACTTTTTGCTTCCCTGCTCCAAAGAAAACAATATCCCCCACGATTAAACTTAATCTCTTTTTGAGTTCTTGTTTTTCAGCATCTGAAAGAAATTTAGTGATGGGCGATTGCCATTCATTTTCTAAAATTTTAATGTAGGCCAAACCCTTGGCTCCATAAATTCCTACAAAACTTGTAAACTCATCAATCTCAGAACGAGTAAAATCTGATTTTTGAGGAATCTTTAAAGCCTGAATTAACCCACCCGTACTGGCTACTGTTTGAAAAACTTTAAAACCTGATTTTTCAAAAATATCGGTAACCACTTCTAACTCAAGCCCATAGCGCATATCCGGAGCATCTAAACCAAAACGTCTTAAACTTTCATCGTAGGTAATGCGAGGAATGGGAGCTGTAATTTCAATATTCAAAACTTCCTTCCAGAGAGAAATAATTAATCCCTCCATTACTTCCATCACTTGATCACGATTAACAAAAGACATTTCCAAATCAATTTGAGTAAACTCGGGCTGACGATCGGCTCTTAAATCTTCATCTCGAAAACAACGCACAATTTGGAAGTAGCGCTCAAAACCAGCTACCATCAGTAATTGTTTAAAAAGTTGGGGGGATTGAGGGAGTGCATAAAACTGTCCATGATGCACACGCGAAGGCACTAGGTAATCTCTTGCTCCTTCTGGCGTTGATTTGGTTAAAAAGGGGGTTTCTATTTCTAAAAATCCTTTTTTGAAAAGATAATCTCTTGTTACCCTGGCTACCTCAGAACGAATACGCATATTTTTTTGAAGGGGGCTTCTGCGCAAATCGAGATAACGATACTGTAAACGAGTATCTTCATTTGTATCAATAGCATCTTCAATTGGAAAAGGTGGAGTTTTGGATTTATTAAAAACTTCAAAATCGTTCACAATAATTTCGATGTCCCCTGTTTTTAATTTTGGATTACTCATGCCCTGAGGACGAAGATGAACTTTGCCAGTAATGCCCAAACAATATTCACTACGCAAATGGCCTGCTAGTTCGTGCACTCTTTGATCGGTTTCGGGATTAAAAACAATTTGGGTCATACCTTCCCTATCGCGCAAATCTACAAAGATAAGTCCTCCATGATCACGACGGGTAGCAACCCAACCCATAAGAACAACTTCCTTACCCTCATCAAACTTATTTAAGGCACAACAACTATGAGTTCTTACATACTTGTTAATAAATTCGGACATAGAAAATCTAGATTAAACAAATAAACAAAATTGGCAAATAAAATAGTTATAATTTTTTCAAAAAATCAGAAGGCGTTTGCGCTTTAACAACCTTGGAAGCCTGAGACAAAAATCGCTTATCCCAACTCATAAGAAAGGCCTTTGAAAGAGAGGCGGTGGCACAAACAATCAAGTCGGAAGTTTTAAGGTTGAGAAGTGTAGAAATATGCATAAACGAATCAAATAATTCGGAACTGAAAGGAATGATTTCCATTCCATTCTGCTCAAAAACAGAAAGATATTCTCTGATTTTTTTTCCAAACCCAAGTCGAGTCAAAACATTCGCCACTTCATAAACAACTAATTCAGGAACAATCAGGTGAATATCATCGTCGTCTAATGCTTGTTCGAAAAAGGATCCAGTTTGCCTATGATGAACTTCACTACTATTCCAGGCTGTAATGAATACGGAAGTATCAATAACGAGGTACATACTTTTATCTCTCGTCACGAACCAGTTTTACGGCTCTTTTGGAAGATTTGAATAGTAGAGATTTTGATGGTCGAACCAAGATTTGACTTAAAGCCGATTTATTCTTTGGAGTTTCTGAGAGAGGCATCAAATGCCCCACCGGCTGACTGCGATAAATCAGTACAAAAGATTCCCCTTTTTGGAGGTCTTTGATCACGGCGGGAAGGTTTTCTCTTAGATTTTGTATTGAAAGTGTGTTTTCCATACCTCATTTAAACATGAGGTTAAAATAATTTCAAGCTATTTTTTTACGATCAAAATGTGGGCCCTCCAGGACTTGAACCGCAAATGCGCAGCATTTGGCTGAACACCCCAAAGGAACCAATGATCCTAAGTGGGCCCTGATGGACTCGAACCATCGACCAACCGGTTATGAGCCGGCCGCTCTAACCAACTGAGCTAAGGGCCCTTACGGTTTCCGATCAAGGCCTGCCTGCTGCGTTGCGCTCCATCGGCACTCCCTGCGGCGTAATATTAAACTACGCCTCAGTCGGCCTCTGTCGCGCGCCTTGCATCCAGACCTTTCTCGAAAACCTTCACACTTAATCTTTCTCCTATGGTTTCAATAGCTGCCTGAGCAAAAAACAAAATTGATTTTACTTTTTCATTCCATGTAATTTTATTTTTTCCATAGGAAATTTCTCCATCTCTAACAACAGCTACAGGATCTCTTAAAACCGAAAGATCCTCTAAGGGATTTCCATTTAAAATAACCATATCAGCTTTTTGTCCTGGCGCAAGACTTCCTAACAAAGGAAGTTTTAACATAAAAGCAGCATGAAGTGTGGCCATTAAAAGAATTTGTTCATTGGTAAAACCAATCTTTTTTAATTCCAACATTTCCTTGTAAGAATCCCCTGCCATATCGAAACAATAAGGGGCATCTGTTCCAAAAACAAAAAAGGCATTTTTGCCTCTCAATCTTTCTAAATTTCTTTTTTGTGCCTCATAATTTTTCTTGGCTGCAATTTTTGACACTCCTGTTTCTTCCATCAGATAAGATGGAAAATCTTCTGTTGTAAAATAATCTTTCAAATAATTTTCTCTCTGCTTGGCAATTTTATTTGTCACAAAAGATTGATAAAACCTCAAGTGGGCTTTTTCTTCTTCGGGCACAGCCCAAGGAGATTTCCAGATCCAAACCGTTGGAATAATGGGAATTTGTTTCGTCGCCAGTTGATCTATCAACTGAGGAGTTAATTCTTCCAGAGGAGAATGAATAAAAGCATCCACACCCATTTTAATTCCTGCCTCATAACCCTGTATAGTTAAAGCATGGCTAAAAAGTGGAAGCCCTTCACCATGCGCTGCATCAATTAAAGTAAAAAGAGTTTCTTCATCCATCATGGGAATAGGATTTCCTCCGAAACTTTTTTCTTGAAGAGCTACTTTAATATGAGAAGCTCCACTTTGTTTTGTTTGATGAACTACCTGTTTTGCATTCTGAGCATCAACCAAAGCAATGGCACCTACCATACGAGATACAGCAGGCATCCAATTATCAGGATACCCTTTTGCAATGGTCATCACAGGTCCGGCAAAAACCACACGAGAACTTTTTTGGGGATTTTGATCTGCCCAAACCCTAATTTTTCCCAGCAAAACAGGCCATGCTCCCATGTCGGCAACCGTTGTAAACCCGCTTTGGTGCAAAGCTGTGAGGTTTTCCAAGGCAGTCCAAGGTGTAAAACCATATCCCGCCCGACAAGCTGCCGTGTTTAAAAGATGCACATGGGCATTAATGAGACCAGGAATTACATACATTCCTTCAAATTTACCTTTAGAAACAGGAGAAGAAGTTTCTTTTACAATTTTTTTAATGGAATCGCCTTGAATATGGAGGCTAGCTAAATAAGGCTGACTAGTAATTCCATCCCATACAAAAACTTTGGACAAATTAAAATCTGCTGCAAAAAAAGGGGCAGGTAGAAGACAAAAAAATAAAATGAAAAAAAAGCGTATTACCAATCAACAAAACTACGAAGTTTCTTTGAACGACTGGGGTGTCTTAGTTTTCGTAGAGCTTTAGCTTCAATTTGACGAATGCGTTCTCTCGTCACCGAAAAATCACGACCCACTTCTTCTAAGGTATGATCGGATCTTTCTCCAATACCAAAGCGCATGCGAAGTACTTTTTCTTCACGTGGAGTAAGGGTTGCCAGTACATGTTTGGTTTGGTCACCCAAATTCATGCCAAAAGCAGCATCTTGAGGTGAAACAACAGATTTGTCTTCGATAAAATCTCCCAAATGACTGTCTTCTTCTTCTCCAATAGGAGTTTCAAGCGAAATGGGTTCTTTGGCAATTTTTAAAACCTTGCGTACTTTTTCTAATGGCATCTCCATTTTTTCAGCAATTTCTTCTGGAGTTGGCTCACGTCCCTTATCCTGTACCAAGTAACGTGAGGTACGTACTAATTTATTGATCGTTTCAATCATGTGCACAGGAATACGAATGGTTCTCGCTTGATCAGCAATGGCACGAGTAATCGCCTGACGAATCCACCACGTGGCATAGGTAGAAAATTTATATCCTCTTTTATATTCAAACTTATCAACAGCTTTCATCAGCCCAATATTGCCTTCTTGGATTAAATCGAGAAATTGCAATCCACGATTGGTATATTTCTTGGCAATAGAAACCACCAACCGAAGATTAGCTTCTACTAAATCCCCCTTGGCACGATCGGCTTCAGATTCTGAATATTTTAATTCACGATAAATTCTTTTTAAATCATGAACATTAGTTTCGTAGTTTTTCTCAAACTTATGCAGACTTTTTTCGATCTCAAGAATTTGATCAGCTAAACTTAAAACTTCTACTTTAGATAACTTAGACTGCCCAACAATCTTGCGTTGAAGATAAGGTGATCTCTTTAGCTTTCTAGCTACATCCATGACTTCCTGTTGTGATACGCACAATTTATCTCTATTTTTATGAATTGTTCTCTCTAGATTTTCAATTTCTTCGATAACCTCTTTGTGTTGATCAGTAACACGATTGATCATATCACGATTAAAATTGATCTCGCGTAAACACTCTACCATTCGGGCCTGCACATCATTGCGTTTTATTTCGGCCTTTTTGCGCAAGGTTTCTCTCATGGATCGACCTATGAGTTTTGCATGATAACGGTTATATTCTTTAGCCAAACTTTTTACATTGCCAATCAGCTTTAACACTCTTTGATAGTGGTCGTTCTCAATCTTAGAAAGATCCCCTTCGGTAGCTGTTTCCATTTCATCTAATTCTTTGATGATATCAAAAACACGAATTTGTCCCTTGTGAAGTTTATCACCCAAATCGATAATTTCTAATCTTCCAATAGGGGAACTTAAAATGATTTGAAGAACTTGGTCTTCCCATTTTTCTATTCTTTTAGCGATAAGCACTTCTCCCTCGCGGGTTAAAAGAGGCACCTGACCCATTTTTCTTAAGTAAAGGCGAACGGGATCGTTGGCTTTACCAAAGGTATCTGTAGCAACAACCTCCACTTCTTCAGCCTCGTCATCGTCATCACTATCTTGTTCTTCACCAGAAGCCGATTTAGAATCGGGATCAGATTTTTTCTTTTTGGCATCATCATCACTTTCAACAACAGAAATTTCCATCTCATCAAAAATAGCTAAAATTTGATCTAAGGCTGCAGCAGAAATAATGTTTTGGGGAAGAGCATTATTTACTTCATCAAAAGTTAAAAAACCTTTTTGTTTGCCGCGATCAATAAGATCTTGCAGTTCTTTTTTATCTAACTCAATTTTTTTCTCAGCTTTTGCCATGGGTTTACCTATCTAGGATTTTTAGAAACTAAATTTTTTTTCTGCATAATCAAACTAGAAATCTCTTCCTGATTATTTTTCATTTCAGCTACATGAATGGCGGTTGTAATCTCCTTTAATTCTTTTTTAAAATGATTTTTTCGCAGTTGCATCATACAATCATTTACTAATTGATCAACCTGGGATTCTAATTCTATGGGAGAGCCAAAAGCTAATTCTGAAATTATTTTTTCTTCGAAAGATCCATTTGGTAAAACCAATTGATCTAAACGAAGCCCCCCTGCTTTCTCCATTTGTTCACAAAGAGCATGCATCAAATTTTTAAAAACATCATCTTCAAAGTCTTCAATCAAATCTTTGTCAAAAATACTGGCTAATCTAGTTGGATAGTGGACATAGAGCTGCACAAGAATTCTTTCAAGTGAAATTTTTTGAGGCAAATTGGATACTTTCGCCCCCCCCTTAAAAGACACTCTATATTCTGGCCTCGAAAAAGAGGAATGAATACCCAAAATTTGTTCTAAACGTGCAAGATACCCTTTTCTTTCTAACACTTGGGGAAGACGATCAATTAAAGCTTTAAGAGGAGCCGATCTCTCTATTTTTTGCGATGGAGAAAGCCCCTGGGTAGAATAAGCCTCAATCAGCAGTTGTTCGATAGCAGGTTTGGCCATTTTAATCTCATGTTTTACACCGCTCACTCCTAAAAGAGAGATGGCCTCATCTGGATCTTTACCCTGGGATAAACTCACAAAGTAAGGATGAATGCCTTCTGCCAAAAAACAATCGAGAGCCCTTTGTGTGGCATTTTTACCTGCCTCATCTGAATCAAGCAGAAGTAAAAAACGAGATGCTAATTTTTTAAGGTATCGAATCTGGAGATTTGTTATTGCCGTCCCTAAGGGTGCTGCTAGATAAGTGATTCCTGCTTGATAGAGGCTAATTAAATCCATGTAGCCTTCAACCAGCACCACTTCCCCGCTATGGCGAATATGTTTTTTAGTTTGATACAAACCAAAAATAGATTGCCCCTTATGATAAATGGGAGATTCTGGTGAATTAATATACTTGGGTTCATCTCCACCATCATTTAAGCGCCTTCCACCAAAGCCTAAAATGCGCCCATCGGGATCCATAATAGGAAACATAATACGATCACGAAAAAAATCGTAAAAACCATCTCCTTCTTTTCGTTTTTTAATAAGACCTAGTTTGGCGGCTGCCTCAAGAGGAACATTTTTGGATTTAAAAAATTGGACCAAACTATCCCAATCTTTGGAAGCATAGCCAATTTTAAATTCGGAAATGGTAGCCTCTGTGAGTTTTCTTTTTTGCAGATAGGTGGAAGCATCCTTCCCCAAAGAAGATTTAAGAGTTTCCTGAAAAAACCAAAGGGCATAACGATTAATTTTGTAAAAAATTTCAGTGGGGCTTTCTTGCTCTCCAGGATCCCTTTTTTCATAGAGGCTTAAATCCACGCCACAACGCCCGGCCAGATTTTTTACGGCTTCTGGAAAATTAAGCCCCTCCATTTTCATCGTAAAAGTAAAAGCATTTCCACCCTCGGCACAACCAAAACAATGATAAATATTTTTATCAGGACTCACCATAAAGGAGGGAGTTTTTTCAGAGTGGAAGGGACAAAGCCCTTTGTAATCTTTTCCTGCTTTTTTGAGTTCGAGATAGTCTGAAATAAGACCTACTAAATCGATACGAGAAAGAATCTCATCTAAAATTTGTTCTGGAAATAAAGCCATGGTCTCTCTTTTTTGAAACAAAAATTGTATGCAGGTAAAGCGTATCTAAGCAAGAAATGTTTTCGTCTAAAGATTAATAATTTGCTAAGAGAGATGAGATTTTACACGATCGGCTAACGTTTTGCCATCAACCCTACCAGATGTTTCGGCTTTTAAGGCCTTCATCACCACTCCCATATCTTTAGCTCCTTTGGCCCCAGTGGCTTGAATAGTTTTTTCAATAACAGCTGTTAGTTCTTCATCTGATAAGCGTTTAGGAAGATAGGATTCGATAATTTCGAGTTCAGATTTTTCTTTGGCTACCAAGTCCATGCGATTAGCTTTTTCAAATTGTTCAATAGAATCACGACGCTGTTTACCCATGCTAGAAAGTACATCAAAAAACTCAGCTTCAGATAGGGGGCGAATCAGTTCAATTTCCTTGTTTTTCACAGTGGATTTGATCAAACGAACAGCACCCAGCCGTGCCTCTTGTCTTGCTTTCATGGCTTCTTTAATATCTTGTTCAAGTTGAGTTAAAATAGACATGATTAGATTACACGACGAATGGCTCTTTTTCTAGCAGTCTGACTCTTTTTCTTACGGCGAATGGAAGGTTTTTCGTAGTGCTCATGCTTACGAATATCTGCAATAATTCCAGACTTTTCGCATTGCTTTTTAAAGCGCCTTAAAGCACTTTCAAAACTTTCTCCATCTTTTACAACAACACCTGGCATCAAGTCCTCTTTTCCTTAAAGGGTTTGTTTTGTTACGCTAAAGCCCTGGTAAAGTCAATAAAAACATAAATATAAGGACTTATTTCTTACTGTAAACCTTTTCTTCTTCAAAAAGTTTTTCACCAACAATACTAACCAACTGGGAAACAAAATCATATTTTCTATAAAAACAACTACGATATCCCACATGGCAGGCAGCTACATTTTGTTTCGCCTTAATTAAAAGACAATCAGCATCACAATCGTAATAAATTTCACAAACCTCCTGGGTATGACCCGAAGATTCTCCCTTCACCCACATTTTTTGGCGAGACCTGGAATAAAAAGTAACAAAGGGCCCTTTTAAAGTTTTTGCCACAGCCTCTTTATTCATATAACCCACCATCAACACCTGATTATTGGTAATATCTTGCACAACAGCAGCAATTAAACCATGCTCATCGTACTTCAAATTCTTTAAAAAATCTGCTTGAGTTAGTATCATAATGACTCCAAAAAGTTTTTAAATTCTAACAGGAACACCCACTTTTTTCAAGTAATGCTTTACTTCTCCAATAGTCAGCTCTTGATAATGAAAAACAGAGGCTGCAAGCACTGCCATAGCCCCTCCTGTGGTTAACCCTGCTTCAAAATGTTCCAGTTTTCCTACCCCTCCTGAGGCAATCACGGGAATACAAACACCATCCGAAACCAATCGAGTAAGGTTTAGTTCATAACCAGCTTTGGTTCCATCACGATCCATGCTGGTTAAAAGAATTTCGCCTGCTCCAAGTTTTTCCATTTTTTTGGCCCAGGAAAGAACTTCTAAGTCGGTGGGATTGCGTCCTCCATAAGTGAACACCTTGTATTCATCCCCTACTTTTTTAGCATCAATAGCTACTACAATACATTGGCTTCCAAATTTTTCAGCAGCGCATCCTACAAATGCTGGATTTTTGGTAGCTTCGGTATTAATAGACACCTTATCGGCCCCAGCGTTTAAAAGATCACGAATATCATCTAAATTTCTTACCCCTCCTCCCACAGTAAGTGGCATAAAAACTTGGGAAGCCGTTTTTTCAACAACATCCAGAATAATTTTTCTTTTTTCGTTGGAGGCTGTAATATCTAAAAAACAAAGTTCATCAGCTCCTTCTGTATCATAGCGTAGAGCAATTTCAACGGGATCTCCGGCATCTTTTAATCCAACAAAATTAACCCCCTTCACTACGCGTCCATCTTTTACATCCAAACAAGGGATAATACGCTTGGTTAAAGTATGTTTGGTTTTATCTCGATTGGCTTCCTTAACACACAAGCCTAAATCGAGAACACGTCCAGAAAAATTTTTTTGAGCCAACTCATAAATAGCCTTGCCTGCAATTACTCCAACCACATTCGGCATGGTTTTTAATTTTTTAATATCATTTAAACTCGTTAAACCACCTGAGGCAATCATGGGAACAGAAGCAGCCTTGGCCATTTTTTCTATTTCTTCTAAATTCATTCCAGCAAGCATGCCATCTTTAGCAATATCGGTGTAGATAATGGCGGCTAAAGGTTCTTTTGCAAACTGTCCCGCTAATTCTGTTGCGGGAGTGCGGCTTACCTTATCCCATCCTTGGGTTGCAACCATTCCATCCTTGGCATCAATTCCCAAAATAATACGCCCGGGATATTTTTGAGCTGCAAGGGTTAGAAGTTTTGGATTTTTAAGAGCTGCAGTTCCTAAAATACAATAAGTAACCCCAACATCAAAATAATGTTCGATGGTAGCTAAATCACGGATACCTCCACCCACTTCAATTTCTAATCCAGGATATGTTTCTGCAATTTTTTTGATGATATCAAAATGAATAGGTTTACCCTGAAAGGCTCCGTTTAAATCAACCAGGTGTAAACGATACTCGGAGCTTTGAGCTTGAACTAAAATTTTATACCAATCTCCTGCAATATCAACTGGACTCGTAGAATAAGTTTTGTCTTGATCCATCTTGCCTTGGGAAAGACGAACGACATTTCCATCTTTTAAATCAATGGCAGGAATAACAATCATAGATGTACAAAATTCTCCAAAACTTTAAGTCCAAGGGACTGACTTTTTTCAGGGTGAAATTGGCAAGCTAAAATGTTTTTTTTCTGAATACTGGAACAAAAAGGAATTCCATAAAAAGTTTCTCCAGAAATAATTTCGTTTTCTTTTGGCACTACATAGTAGGAGTGCACAAAATAAAAAGAACTTTTGTGGGGAATTCCCTCAAATAAAGGGGAACGATGACGCAAGGCCAATCCATTCCAACCCATGTGAGGAATTTTAAGGGGAGATTGAGGAAACCGTTTTACCTTTCCTTTTAAAATTCCAAAACCTGTGGATGGTCCAAATTCTTCACTTTCTTCAAAAAGAAGTTGAAAGCCCAAGCAAATACCTAAAAACCATTTTCCCTTGGCAATTTCTTCTTTAACTACATCCACCAAACCATGAGCTTTAAGATTACTCATGCACTGGGGATACGCACCCACACCAGGAAGAACAATCTTATCAGCTTGCTGGATAGTTTTAGAATCATGGGTCACGATAACTTTGCCCCCTACTTTCTGCAGGGCCTTGGCAACACTCTTTAAGTTACCCATTCCATAATCAATAACGGCAATCAAACTCATGAATTCTCTCCTGCAGGGGGAGGGGAAAATGTAATCACAAACTCCCCTTCGTAGACGGAATGGATTTATGCCGCGGATCAATTTTTGTTGCCATATCAAGCGCACGAGTTACCGCTTTGAAAACAGATTCGACTACATGATGTTTATTACCCACTTTAAGCACATGAATGTGCAAATTAATTTGAGCCGTATTGACAAAAGCTTGAAAAAACTCAACGACCAATTCGATATCAAAATTTTTAATTTTTCCAACTTTGACCTTACTGTCGTAAACGAGGCATGGCCTACCTGCAAAATCAACAGCAGCAAGGGTTAGAACTTCATCCATGGGTAGCACAAAGTGTCCATAGCGAGTCATTCCTTTTTTATTGCCAACTGCGCTTGAAAAAGCCTCACCTAAGCAAAGCCCTATGTCTTCTACCAGGTGATGATCGTCTACATGGGTATCGCCTGTAGCTTTTAAATTGAGATCAAATAAACCATGACGCGCAAAAGCCTCTAGCATGTGTGTAAAAAAAGGAATGGGGGTTTTAATAGAATACTTCCCTGTACCATCCACGTTTAACGTTAAAACGATATCGGTTTCCTTGGTTTTACGATTAATTTTTGCAGTTCTCTTTAACATAAAATCATACAGCGGGTCCTGTCGCCAGGAGGTTTCCCGCTGGTGCTCGCCCCGCCTGAAGCGGGAGCTGCGCGCCATCGGAAGCCCTCCTCCTGGCACCACCCGCCACTCCCCCCGTTCTCAAATTCAATCATGTTTATTTGCCATAGAGCAAAACCATTCGTAATCAATAAGCTCTTTAATTGTGGGATGATCTCCACATACAGGGCATGCTTTATCACGACGAATTTTAAGCTCACGAAACTTTTGTTTTAACGCATCATACAAAATGAGTTTCCCAATAAGCACTTCACCTTTTTGAAGAATAATTTTAATAGCCTCAACCGCCTGAAGTGAACCAATAATACCTGGCAGCACTCCAAAAACACCCGCTTCTTGGCAACTTGGTGCCATTTCAGGTGGAGGGGGTGCAGGATACAAACACCGATAACAAGGCCCACTTTTGGAAGAATCAAAAACTGTGATCTGCCCTTCAAAACGAAAGATAGATCCATCAACCAAGGGTTTTTTTAAAAACACACAGGCATCATTAATTAAGTACCGGGTTGCAAAATTATCGCAACCATTTACAACAATATCAAACTGGCTAAAAATTTCGCGTACATTGGTGCGATCAAGTCTTGTGTTAAAAGGAATAACTTTTATATCTGAATTAATACCCTTCATACGATGAAGGGCTGATTCAACCTTAGGACGACCTTCCCAAGATTCATCGTGTAAGATTTGTCTTTGCAAATTAGATTTATCCACCACATCGTTATCAATAATACCAATAGTTCCAACTCCCGCAGCAGCAAGATACAAGCCCGCGGGAGATCCAAGCCCTCCAGCACCAATGAGTAATACTTTTGCATCAAGAAGTTTAAGTTGTCCTTCCTCACCTACTTCCGGCATAGAAAGATGGCGTGTATAACGTGAAAGTTTTTCGGCCGAAAGAGATTTGCGTTGTTCAATGGGATAACCTCCATGTTGCCAAGCACCATACCCCCCCTTCATGGAAGAAACATTTTTATAACCTAAATCACCCAAGGCTTTGGCAGCCAAAGCAGAACGGTTTCCACCCGCACAATACAAAATCATCTCACGATCTCGGTTAGGTTCTTCGTTTTCAATTTTTAATTCTAAAAATCCACGAACAATATTTTTAGCATGAGGCAAAATTCCACTTTGGACTTCCTCGGGCTCACGCACATCAATCACTAAGGGTTGTGACTTAGAATCCAATTTCTTTTTGACATCCTCAACCGAGATTTCTTTGATCTGCTTTTTAACTTCATTTAAATAATCACGCGACGACGGCATTTATGCTCCTTAACTAAGAAAGAGTTATTTTAATACAAACCTATTTTTTTTTCAATTACCTTAAAGGGTCTGTTGAAAAATGTAGTTTCCCACCAATTCTGTCATTCCCGCCCCTGCCTTCGCGAGGGTAAACTCCGGCGGGAATCCATCGTTCCTTCTGTCATTCCCATAATTTCTTTTGTCATCCCGCACTTGATGCGAGATCCAGGATTTATTCATTAAGATGGATCCCTGCCTTCGCAGGGATGACAAATGGTGCAGGGATGACAGAGGAATGACATTTTTCAACAAACCCTTAAATACTGCTTTGATTTATGATAGAGGGAAGCAATTATGATAAAAATAACACTTTTTATCTTGTTTCTCTTTTTTCCGGGAATTCTCCCAGCCCAGACTGCTTCTTCCTATAATTCCTATGACGAGGTGACCTATTCTCAATCTCCTCTTTTGAAAGGTTATCTTTGCAAGCCATCAGAAACGGGGCCTTATCCAGCAGTGATCTTTAATCATGGGGGAAAAGGGAATATCATTGGAGGGGATCCAAAAGGCATTTGTCAAGCTTTGGCCAAAGATGGCTTTATCGGTTTTTCACCCATCCGCCGTCCTGACACATCGATGCCAGGACGAATGGCCGATATTTTCGCTGCTCTCACCTATCTGCAAAATGTACCCAAAGTCGATAGAAATCGGATTGGGATGATTGGTTTTTCTAGTGGAGGGCTCATCACATATGTCAGTGGCACTCGTTATCCAGAGCTCAAAGCACTGGTCATTATGGCAGCGGCTCCTCCTCCTGATAACCGGAATTTTGAAACAGGGGCTTTTCGGATCTTGGCTCCGGTTCTGCTTTTGGTCGCCCAAAATGATAACGTGCATCAGGGAGTTGACCATGTGGCCAACATGAAACGGATCGATAAGGCCCTGAAAAAAGCAGGAAAAAAGGTGGAACTCATTGTTTATCCCCCCTACGGTACTGACGGCCATAAACTTTTCTATGAAGTGGGGGATTATTGGCAGGATGTGATTACTTTTTTGAAAACTATTTTTTTCAATCCGAGGACTGTCTGACGAGCCTTCAAGGCAAGGAGTTCCGCAGAAACCGAAAGAAATTCCCATCCCGCTTTCTATTACAGCTTTGGTTTTTGTTGAGGAAAGGTGTGTGTTTGCTCGTAGGCATGGGCCACTTTGATTAAAGTGCCTTCGTCAAAGGACTTGCCAATAAGTTGAAATCCAATGGGTAGTCCTTTGGAATCAAAACCACAAGGAAGACTCATTGCTGGCAGGCCTGCTAAATTAACAGGAATGGTACACGCATCTGCCAAATACATTTGGAGAGGATCGTTTGTTTTTTCTCCAATAGCAAAAGCAGTGGTAGGAGACGTTGGAGTCACCAAAACATCAAACTTTTGAAAAGCCTTTTCATAATCCGATCTAATCACCGTGCGTGTTTTTTGAGCCTTAATGTAGTAAGCATCATAATATCCAGCCGAAAGCACATAAGTACCAAGAAGAATTCTGCGTTTCACTTCTGGTCCAAAACCTTCGGTTCTGGATTTTTCATACAGTTCAGAAAGAGAATTTGATTTTGCTCTCAAACCAAATCTCACTCCATCATAACGGGCCAGGTTAGAACTGGCCTCTGCTGGAGCGATAATATAATAAGCAGCAATGGCATAACCTGTATGAGGCAGAGAAACCTTATCAACAAGGGCTCCTTGTTTTTGAAGTTCTTTGATGGCATTTTCAACGGATGTTTTTACTTCGGCATTCATTCCTTCCACAAAAAATTCTTCGGGGATTCCTACACGCAAACCTTTGATCGATTGATTTAAAAATTGGGTGTAATCTGGAACAGGTAAATTAATGGAAGTAGAATCCCTAGAATCGTATCCTGCTATGGCATTCATCAAAAGTGCACAATCGGTAACATCCTTGGTAATAGGCCCCATTTGATCAAGGCTTGAGGCAAAGGCAATCACACCATAACGGCTTACTCTCCCATAGGTTGGCTTTAATCCCACATTGCCACAAAGGGAGGCGGGTTGGCGAATAGAACCTCCCGTATCGGTTCCCAATGAGGCTGCACAAAGATCGGCAGCAACAGCAGCAGCAGATCCTCCTGAAGAACCACCAGGCACACGTTTTAAATCCCAGGGATTATGTGTTACTTTGTATGCAGAATATTCTGTAGAAGATCCCATGGCAAATTCATCCAGGTTAACTTTTCCTAAAATAACCACATCTTCGTTTTTTAATTTTTGAATCACCGTGCCATCATAGGGAGGAATAAAACCTTTTAAAATTTTAGAAGCACAAGTTGTTTCAATGCCACGGGTTAAATAAATATCCTTGGGTGCAATAGGAATACCAGCCAGGGGAGATAATGTTTCTCCTTTTGATCTTTTAGAATCAACCGCTTTTGCTTGGGAGAGAGCACTTTCTGAACATACAGTAAGATAAGCACAAACTTTGGAATCAATTTTTGCTATGCGATCCAAATAAGCTTTTGTCAGTTCTACTGAAGAAATGCTCTTCGATGCAAGCTTACCACTTACTTCGCCAATTGTGAGTTCTGTGAGTTCGGTCATCCAATTACCTTTGGCACACGAAACATGCCTGATGCTTTGTCTGGTGCCTGCTCTAAAATATCTTCAATTTCTTTCGAGGTATATGCGTGGTCAGGTCTAAAAACATTAGAAAGAGAAACAGCGTGAGAGGTAGCTTCCACATTTTTTAAATCCAGCTCTTCCAGCTTTTCCATATAACCTAAAATTTGTTCCAATTTTTCTTGAATGGATTTTTTTTCCTCATCTGACAAAGCCAAACGAGAAAGAAGAGCTGCTTTTTCGATGTCATCTGCTTTTAAAACCATATTTTTCCTCTACACAAGTATTATCAGGCCAATCGTTGCTGTCAAAGCCCAAAATGATTGTCTTTCATCGAAATTTAAGGTTTAATCAATCAAAATGAGTGCTCAAAGCTTGATTTTAATCGATGCCATTCTTCTCGGTTTGGTGTTTGGTTCTTTTCTTAACGTTTGTATTTACCGTATTCCCTTAGGAATGGGGCTTGGGGGAAGGTCTCTCTGCCCTCATTGCAAAGCCCTTATTGCTTGGTATGACAACATCCCTGTTATGAGTTTTTTGATCCTGGGTACCAAATGCCGTAAATGCAAGGGCCCAATCCGTTTTCGTTATCCATTAGTTGAAATCTTAACAGCCATTCTTTCCTTAACAACCCTTTATCGTGAAGGTTTTGTTTTTTCACACTATCTACTTTGGTTTTTTCTCTTTATATGTCCTCTTATAGCAATTACTTTTACAGACATTGACCATCGCGTGATCCCAGATATGATGTCACTCCCCAGTATTATTACAGGCATCATAGCCACCTTGTATTTTCGCTGGCCCGATTGGGAAAACGCCCTTTTTCACTCTGGAGGTGGAATTCTTTTAGGTGGTGGCCTTTTACTGCTCTTGAGCCAACTTTATTTTTTAATCCGCAAACGTGAAGGAATGGGAGGCGGAGATATTAAACTATGTGCCATGCTTGGAGCTTTTTTAGGATGGCAAGGAATGGTTTTTGTGTTTTTTCTTAGTTCTATTCTAGCCCTTCTTTATGGAATCATAACCCTGATGACCCAAAGAAAGACCAAAGAACCCTTGGTTATTCCTTACGGGCCCTTTCTTTCTGGCGCTGCGCTTATTTATTATTTTTATGGTTCTGCAATTCTTGCCTTTTATTTTTCTCTTCTAGGCCGCCCCCTAGTTCCTATCACTTTATAATTTTAATATAATTATATATAATTATATTAAAATTTAGTGTATAAAGTCTTTCCTGATCTTTCATGAGGGAAAAAAATCAAACAATTTACCTAACCGGGTTTATGGGCAGCGGCAAAACCTCGGTAGCAAAAAACATTTCTACCCTTTTAGGCCTTCCTTGGATTGATTTGGATCACATCATTGAAAAAAAAACAGGCAAAACCATATTGAGGTTTTTTGCAAAACTAGGAGAGAAAAAATTCCGTCATCTAGAACATCGGCTTCTCATTCAAATCACTCATAATCAACCCATGGTGGTAAGCCTGGGGGGAGGAATTATTTTAGAAGAACGAAACCGGGCCCTCCTTCGAAAAAAAATATGGATTCATCTTTTTGCAAGCCCTGCCATCATTCAAAAAAGACTCAAGTCCAATCAATCGCGTCCTCTTCTCAAACGAAAAAAAAATGAGTCCATTGAAACCCTTTGGAAAAAAAGGCTTCCCCTTTATAATGAAGCTCCAATTCGAATTGACACAAATGGTTTAACTCCTTACGCTGTGGCAAAAAAGATTGTCAGACTTTTGAAAGGTTAGAATGAAAAAAATAATTGTCCCTTTAAAAAATCGCTCGTACCCTATTTTCATTGACAATGGAGCCTTGGGACAATTGCGCCCTCTCCTCAAAAAAAAACAAGCTCAAAAAATTGTTATACTTACTAATTCTACTTTAAACAAACTTTATGGGCATTTACTCAAAAAACAAGTTTCAAAATATGAAGTGTGTTGGATCACTATTCCTGATGGAGAAAAATATAAAAACAGTGCTACTCTCGAAAAAATATATAAACAGCTAGCCCAAAAAAAAATAGACAGAAAAACCATTCTCATCACCTTTGGAGGCGGTGTTGTCGGTGATATTGGGGGCTTTATTGCTGCTACTTATCTCAGAGGCATCCCCTATATTCAAATTCCTACAACTCTCCTAGCACAAGTAGACAGCAGCGTTGGAGGTAAAACGGGCATCGATCTACCTTACGGGAAAAATCTAGTAGGTGCTTTTTATCAACCACAAGCTGTGATAATCGATACAAAATTTTTAAAAACTCTTCCACGTAGAGAATATTTATGTGGTTTGGCTGAAGTGATAAAGTATGGCCTTTTGGGTAATGCCCTTTTTTTCAGATACATCGAAAAAAACCATTCCCTTATTTTGAAAAAAAATTCCCAAGTTCTCAAAAAATTGATTGCCACCTCCTGTGCCATGAAGGCCCATATTGTAGGCCATGATGAAAAAGAATCGGGACTCCGCTCCCTCTTAAACTTAGGCCATACCCTAGCCCATAGCATTGAAACTTTAACAAACTATTCTCGTATTCACCATGGGGAAGCAGTAGCTATGGGCTTGGGCTATTCAGCCCTTTTTTCCTTGAAAAAAGGATGGTTAACAAAAGAAGAACATAAAAGAATTTTGGGACTTCTTAAAAAATTGAACCTGCCCACTCAATGGCCAAAGCTTAACCGAAAAAAATATCAGCATGTTTTAAGCTTGGATAAAAAGGCCGTGGGTAAAAAAATTAATTACGTGGCTCTCAAAAAAATTGGAAAAGCTTTTTTGATTCCATTAACAGTGGAAGAGATTACAAAATTCATATAAGATACACCTCATGGCAAAAAAGAAGAAAAAAATACTTGTTATCCATGGTCCTAACTTAAATCTTTTAGGAGTACGTGAAACCTCTGTTTACGGAAAAACCACCCTGGATGAAATTAATAAAAACCTGAAAAAAACAGCAAAACAACTTGAGGTAACATTAGAAATCTATCAATCTAATTCAGAAGGAGATCTGGTAAAAAAAATCCAGGAAAGCATGGGGCCATGTGATGGTATCTTGATTAATCCAGCAGCCTACACCCATACGAGTGTAGCCATTAGAGATGCCGTCTCTGCCATTAATTTACCTGTAGTAGAAGTGCATCTCTCAAATATCTATCAAAGAGAAGAATTTAGGCATCATTCTTTTGTTTCAGGTGTTGCTCTTGGACAAATTGCTGGCTTCGGGCCCAACAGTTATACCCTTGGTTTAAAAGCCCTCGTGGATTATCTTAACCTGGCAGGATAACTAAATGGTTTTTTTTCAAAACTCTCTACAAAAAAAACTCAAAGAAATCTCAAGTCGTTTTTTTCAAGATAAGTATGAGAAAGCATTAAAAGAAGCCATTGCTGTTTCGGCCTCGCGTCCCAATGATATGAGAGCCAGACTTCGAGTAGCCGAACTTTTTTTTAAAACCAAACAATTAGATCGTGCTATCGAAATTTACCATGCTGTGGCTTCTCAATTTATCCAAGAAAACTTCATTTTAAAAGCCGTGGCCATTTATAAAAATATTTTAAAACTAGATCCATCCCGAGTAGAAATTAACCTGAAGCTAGCTGAACTTTATCAAAAATTAGAAATGATTTCTGATGCTGCAAATCAATATCGTATTGCCATACAGCTTTATGGTACAAAAGGACAAAGAGATAAAATTGTTGAAATTTGTAAAAAACTTGTGGATTTAGATCCCTCTAATCTCAATCGAAAAAAATTAGGTGAAATTTATCAGGCTAATGGCATGACCAATGAAGCTATTGAACAGTATGAAATTTTAGCAAATAATTTCAAACAAGCCAAAGAATATGATGACCTCATGCGTACCTACGAACTGATTCTGCCTCACAAACCAGATAATAAAGCCATTATTAAAGATTTAATGATTCTCTACCTACGTTCAAAAAATCCCGACTCTGCCTTGCGGGTACTCGAAAAACAAAAAATGGAGGCAGAACCAGAATTTAAAGACTTAGTTGAAAAAGCAAAGCTGATGAAAAAAGCTCTGAGAAGTACGAAAAGTTAATAAACTTAAAAAACACGAAGGGGTGTTCCTTATCCAACTTGTCTTACTTTGATCACTTGTTTGAGTTCATCAACCTTGTCTGTTTTTTCCCAAGAAAATTCCTTATCGGATCTTCCAAAATGTCCATAACTGGCCGTTTGAAAGTAAATAGGTTTTCTTAAGTTTAAGTACTTGATGATATGAGCAGGCTTAAAGCTAAAAATTTCACGAACAGCAGCTTCAATTTTTTCTTCAGCTACCTTACCAGTATCAAAAGTATTTACCGCCAAAGAAACCGGCTCAGGAAAACCAATGGCATAGGCTACTTGGATTTCACATTTTCTAGCCAGCCCTGCTGCCACAATGTTTTTAGCTACATAGCGGGCCATGTAACAGGCAGAACGATCAACCTTACTGGGATCTTTGCCTGAAAAAGCTCCGCCTCCATGACGACCCATTCCACCATAGGTATCCACAATAATTTTTCTTCCAGTAAGTCCACAATCACCATGTGGGCCACCAATAACAAAGCGACCTGTAGGATTAATTAAAAAACGTGTGCCCTTTAAAAGCTCGGCAGGAATCACTTTTTTGATGATCTGGTTGGTTACAGCTTCGGTAATTTGAGCATGTTCTACTTGAGAGTCATGTTGGGTAGAAATAACAATAGTATCTACACGCACAGGTTCATTATTTTTATACTCAATGGTTACTTGGGATTTCCCATCAGGCCTTAGCCAAGAAAGCTCGCCACTTTTTCTAGCATGAGCTAACTCCCGTGTTAAACGATGAGCAAAAGCAATGGGCATGGGCATTAATTCAGGAGTGTCATCACAGGCATAACCAAACATGAGACCTTGATCTCCCGCACCCATTTCTTTATAAAGCCCCTCCCCTTCAGTAACACCTTGAGAAATATCAGGAGACTGGCGATCTAGGGCAACAACCACAGCAGAACTCTGTGCATCAAAACCCATCGATGAATCAGTATAACCAATTTCGCGAATCACAGATCTGGCAATGTTTTGTATATCTAAAACTGCCTTGGTTGTAATTTCACCTGCAATGACAGTCAGGCCTGTTGTTACTAGGGTTTCACAGGCAACCCGGGATAATTCATCCTGCTTCAAACAAGCATCAAGAACTGCATCTGAGATTTGATCAGCTACTTTGTCTGGATGACCTTCGGTGACTGATTCAGAAGTAAAAAGATAGGGTGGCTTCATAAGACTCCTTTTTTTTCCCTTAGGGTGATTTACCCGCGGGGCTTTGGCCTTATAATGGACTTTATGGCGTTTTGTCAAAATAAATCCCCTCTCGAAAATACCCTATCTAAGCCCTTGAAATGATTCGCCAATTGTTTGAAGATACCGAGAAACCACTTTTTGGATCTCGCGCTCTGTATCTTTCAATAAAACTTCATTTAAACATTCCTTCATTTCTTCTAAGGATTGGCTTCGAATCATATCTTTCACACGGGGGATAGACCATGGGGTCATACTCAATCTTTCAAAACCTAAAGCCAGCATCAAGAAAAGACAAGAAGGATCGGCTGCAATTTCACCACACAAGGTAATTTCCTTTTTCCATTTCTTGGCTGCCTCCAACACATTTTTTAAAACTCGGAAAATACAAGGATGATAAGGTGAATAAAGTTCCTGCACGGCCTGATTGCCACGATCTACAGCTAAGAGATATTGAATGAGATCGTTGGTACCAACTGAAAAAAAGTCAGCATGCTGAGCCAAAAGATCTACTTCCATAGCAGCTGCCGGAGTTTCAATCATAACACCTACTGGAATATCATCTCGAAAAGGAATTTTTTTGGAGATCAATTCTTTTTTAATGTCAGCTAACATGGATTTAACTTCCAGCATTTCAGAAACCGAAGTAACCATGGGAATACATATTTTCAGATTACCCTTAGGAGATGCGGCTAACAAAGCTTTTAATTGATCAGAAAAAACATGTTTTTCTCGAAGACAATAACGAATGGCACGAAGGCCCAAAGCTGGATTTTCTTCATCAGCCACAACACCATTGGGATCAATTTTATCTCCACCTAAATCCAAGGTTCTAAAAATAACCTCATGGTTATGCATTCTCTCTAACACTTTTTCATAAAATTCTTTTTGTTCTTCAAAAGAAGGGGGGGAAGTTCTATCTAAAAAAATAAATTCAGTTCGATATAAACCAATTCCTTCTCCTCCATACCTGGTTACTTGGGAAAGTTCTTCCAACAATTCTACATTAGCAAAAATATGCACAATTTTTCCATCTATGGTGATAGCCTTTTTTCTAGCCTTGGCCATCACACGATCTTCTTCTTTTTTCCGGTCTTTTCTTAATTGCTCATGAACTTTTTTAACTTGATCAGTGGGGTTACAAATCACATAACCCTGATCCCCATTCAAAAGAATTTTATCATGAGTAGAAAGTTTTCTTAAAGCATCCGGCACCCCCATCACAGAAGGAATACCCAATGATTTTGCAATAATCACCATGTGCGAATTACTAGAAGCAATCTCAGTAACAAAACCTGCAATACGAATACGTGAGAGGGTAACTAACTCTGCAGGGGAGAGATTATAAGCTACAACAATAGAATCAGAAGGAACTTTGTTTAGATCTTTAAAAGTAATTTTCATCAGTTGAGCCAGCAAAGCCTTTTCGATATCATCGATATCGTATTGTCTTTCAGCCATGTAGCCTTGATGAATTTTAAGAAAAGCATCTTTTAATTCAGAAATAGTTTTATGTACTGCCCATTCGGCATTTACATGATTTTGCCGAATTGTATCTGTAATACTCCGCACCAAAAGTTCATCTTGTAAAAGCAAAAGATGAGAATCAAGAATATTGATTTGCTCCCGCCCCTGTATACGACCTATTTTCGAAATGATATTTGAATAAAACCTCTTAGCCGCACCCAAGGCTTTCATAAAACGATAAACTTCGTCTTGAATTTCTCCCTCATGAACCCAGTATTTAGGAAAATCAATTTTAGCCCAACCAAAAGCATAAACAGATCCCATGGCAATCCCAGACACAAGGGGAATGCCTTTTAACTTGGTCATTTTCTGTTTTGTTTTTTTATTGCTCATTAAAACCCTTGGCTACCAACTGCTCTAATTTTTCCAAGGCTAGGGCGGCGTCTACACCAATGATCTTAATTTTAATTTTAGAGCCCTTGGGAGCAGCCAACATTAAAAGTCCCATGATACTTTTACCATTTACCTCAGTGTTGCCCTTGGAAACCAGAATTTCAGACTTAAAGCGTGAAGCGAGTTTAACAAAGGTGGCTGCAGCTCGGGCGTGCAAACCCAATTCATTCACAATTTTCACTTGAGAAGAAAAAAAATGAACTGTTTTTTCTTCACTGTGCCTTAATATATCTAATTTGTTTTTTGCCATAACGTTCTAAAAAGGGTAGTAGTTTATGAAAAGGCATCTCCCCTCTCACTAACATGAGTTTAATGAGAAGGGGGAAATTAAACCCTACAATCATTTCCACCCTTCCCTTATTTAAAAAACAATTGCACACATTACATTGGGTAGAGCCAAACAAATTGGTAAGCACAACCACACCTTTGCCCTTATTTACTTTAGCAATAGCTTTCTCGACTTTTACTCTCATGTCACGAATATTTTGAGCAGAACCCAGGGCAACAGCAATAATGCCACTTGTATGACCAAACAGTCTTTTTAAGGACCGAAGCATTTCGGATGCTTCTTTATTTTCCGATACAACAACAATACCAACCATATTACTCCTTTAAATCCCTATGAAAAACAGTTACAGAAATTTTTTCTTTCTGTAGAATTTGTTTGAATTTTTCAACCATAGCAACCGATCGATGCTTGCCTCCTGTACATCCAACGGCAATGGTCAGATAGGCCTTTCCCTCTTTTCGATATTCATCAATTAAAAACAAAAGGAGAGAAGTTGCTTTTTTAAGAAAAAGGGAAGTTGTTTTATATTTAAAAACATACTGGGCCACGCTTGCATGAAGCCCAGTTTTAGGTCCCAATTCACGCACAAAATAAGGATTGGGCAAAAAACGAACATCCAACACAAGATCAGCCTGAATAGGCAGCCCCCGCTTGTATCCAAAACTCACTAATGTAATCTGTAATGATTGATCGGGAATTAAATACTGAAAATAAACTTTCAGGAGCTGTTTAAGCTCATGGACATTAAGATCACTGGTATCAATGATTTTATCAGCTGTTTTTAAAACAGGGGCCAGAATTTTTTGTTCAAGCGTAATGCCCTCAATAACAGATCCTTGTGGAGAAAGCGGGTGACGACGCCTAGAGGCCTTGTAACGACCCACCAAAACATTTTGTCTTGATTTCAAAAAAAGCACCTTTAAAGGAAACTTGCGAGAAAGCTCGCGAACAATGGGACCAAAGTCACGATAAAAAAAACGATCTCTTGCATCTAAGACTACGGCCAACTTATCAACAGCCTGCACATTAAATCTTTTTTGAGCGTGAAACTCATTCAAGTAGACAGGAAGCAGTTTAACCGGCAGATTATCAGTACAAAAAAAACCAAGATCTTCCAAAGCTTGAATAGCTGTAGTTTTGCCAGATCCAGAATAACCAGTCATAATAACCAACTGGATAAAAGTATCTTGCAAAACTTTCGGTTTACTTTTTGTCCTTGTCATTGGCTTCATTGGTCAAGAGTTCAAGGTTTAATTTATCCTGAAACATGCGTGATGCATGATAACCCTGCAGCTTTAAAAGCTCATTGCGTGCAGCCACTTCAATAATGGTGCTCACATTTCTTCCTGGAGAAACGGGTAATTTTAAATACGGAACAGGAACCTCCAAAATAAGTTCTTTTAAATCATCCAAACCAAGGCGATCATATTCATAATCAGGATTCCATTCCACTAATTCAACGACCACATTGATTTGTTTGCGATTTAAAGTAGAAGCTACGCCAAAAAGATCTTTTACATTCAAAATACCCAAACCTCGAATCTCGAGATGATATTTCAAGATATCAGAGGGCTGTCCATAGAGAGTTGCAGGCGGGATTTTGCTCACAATCACAGCATCATCTGCTACTAAACGATGTCCTTTTAAAATGAGATCGAGCGCACATTCACTTTTACCAATACCACTTCGCCCTGTGATTAAAATTCCAATTCCAAAAATATCCATTAAAACCCCATGAACAGTAGTTGTAGCCGTTAACTGCTCCTCTAAAAAACGGGTAACCCGATTAATAAAAGTGGAGGTAACCAATTTACTGGATAAAAGAGGAATTTTATAATGATTAGCCATTTTTACTAAAATTTGCGGAGCTGTAATATTTCTGGTCACCACAAAACAAGTGATGTGTTCCTTACACATCTTTACAATCACCTCGTTTTGTTTTTTTGCATCTAACGAATTAAGGTAGGTTATTTCAGATTTGCCCAAAACCTGAACACGACCAGAATGAAGCTTAGAAGTATCACCAATTAAAGCCAAACCTGGTTTTTGAATTCGGGGAATATTAATACGGCGATCAAGCCCTGTTTTTCCTGCTACCAGGGATAATTCTAAATCGAGTCTTGAATCTTGTAGAAGTGCAGATACTTCAATGCTTAACATTGAGAAGATATAACTCCCTCTAGCAATCAAGTCAAATACGAGCTAGATTTGATCGTCTTCTTTGATGAGTAAATCGTAGAGTTGATCGTCTGGTTCTTCCATGAGACGAGAACGAATAACATCCCCTTTTAAAAGCCTAGAAAGACGAGCCAAGGCTTGCAAATGATTACCCACCACATCTTCAGGAGCTAACAGAACAAAGAAAAGATTGGCGGGTTTATGGTCATGCGAGCTAAACTCAATGCCCTTTTTCGATCTTCCAAAAATAACCACCATAGACTTAAGACCAGCCACCTTTCCATGAGGAATGGCAACCCCATTACCAACACCAGTTGATCCTAGTTTCTCACGTTCAGTTAAAATCCTCATGATTTCTGCAACTGTAAGTGATGGGACTACCTTGGCAGCAACTTGGGCTAGTTCTTCAAGCACACCCTTTTTATCTGAAGCTTTAAGATTTCCACAAACGCCTTGTTGAGAAAGAATATCTTTTAATTTCATATACCTACATCCAGTGGATGTCGCTATAAGCCAGATCAAATCAAAAATCAACAAATTATTGACGCACCTACTCTTTAAGTTTTTCTTCGTAGAGTTCCTCTGCCATGGCAGAAGTTTGATGGAGGGGTAACTGATCTTTATGGTTACGAATAATTTCCTTATGTTTACGAATTTGTCTTTCGATTTTATGAATGGCCATATCAATGGAAGTATACATATTTTCACTACTCTCAAGAGCTTGTGCCTTCAAATCTTTAGTATGCATGGTAATTTCACACTGCTGACGAAACTTTTCTACTGAAAGAATAACATGAACCTCAATAGGTCTGATGAGATATTTTTTAAATTTTTCGAGTTTAACTGTAACATGTTCTTTGATAGTTTCTGTGGATTCAAAATGCCGAAAGGTAAGTGTTACATTCATTACAACCCCCCATTTTTTAGTAGAATCTTTTTCTTTTGGATGAAGGAAGCACACCCATCATTTCGCGATATTTTGCTACTGTTCTACGGGCAATGTCAATATGAGATTCTTTGAGGAGATCTACAATTTCTTTATCAGAATAAGGTTTTTTGGCATTTTCAGAAGAAATAAGATTACGAATTTTTTCTTTTACAGACTCCGAAGCTACATCATTGCCTGTAGATCCAGACACGCCACTATTAAAGAAAAATTTGAGTTCAAAAATTCCCTGTGGGGTATGGATATATTTACTGGTAGTAGCCCGGCTTACTGTAGATTCGTGAACACCAATTTCTTCAGCCACATCCCTTAAAATCATGGGTTTTAAAACGCTAATTCCTTTTTCAAGAAAATCTTTTTGAAAGGCCACGATACACTTGGCCACACGATAGAGTGTTCTTTGCCTTTGATGAATACTTTTAATAAGCCACAGGGCACTTTTGAGTTTATCCTGCACATAGCCCTTGGCTTTATCATCATGACCATTGGCTTTGGCTAACATGTTGCGATAAAAATTACTGACTTGAAGCCTGGGTAAACCTTCTTCGTTTAAAACAATGGCATAGTCATCACCCATTTTATAAACATAGACATCGGGAGTTACATATTGAGTTTGTTCACCTCCAAAGGGACGACCTGGCTTGGGTTCCATCTCTGAAATAATTCTTGCTACTGTCATAATACGTTTGACTGGAACTTTTAATTTTTTGGAAAGGGTTAAATAATCTCTGCGTTCAAGCAGTGATAAGTGTTCGAGGATAATTTGTTTGATGAGATCCTTATGTTCGCCGCCAAAATGTTTATTTTGAATCAAAAGGCATTCGGTTAAATCTCTTGCGCAAACGCCTAGGGGATCAAAGCTTTGGATAAGCTCGATTACATCGCTTATTTCATCCACAGTTTTTTCATATTTTTGTGCGATGTCTTCTGGGGCAAGAGTTAAATACCCATTGTCGTCAATCTCGCCAATAATAAGACGTCCTAGTTCTTCTTCTTCCTGAGACATGGCAGAAAGCCTTAATTGCCATTCTAAATGATCTTGCAAGGTTTGGGATTTGGTTACAACATTTTCATAGGTAGGCATTTCATCAGCAGACACAAAAGATCTTCCTTCAGCACCCGGAGCATTGTAGGTACCAATATAATTTTCCCAATCAAAATCCTTAGGCTCTTTAAGTTCTCCATCAGCATTTCCAACTTCGGGTTGAGCTTCGTGTGATTTATCGGGGGCAGCCTCCGCTTCGATTTCAGCTGCCATTTCCTTGGGAACTTCTTCATCTTCAATCTGGGCAGCTTCTTCTAAAATAGGGTTTTCAGTCAGCTCTGTTTGAATGAGATCAACAAGCTCTAAACGAGAAAGTTGCAAAAGCTTAATGGCTTGTTGCAATTGAGGAGTAATAACTAACTGTTGGCTGAGTCTAAGGCTTTGTTTAAGTTCGATGGCCATAGGTTTTACGTAGTTTTAATGACACGAAAAAGAGCTACCATGCAAGAATAATACCACTTTTGATATATTAACTAGTAGGCAATTTTATGTCAATAAAATATTAATGTCATTTTTTTGACATATTTTACAAAATAAATTAACTAGATGATTTTCTTTGTTTTTTCTTGTACTGCTAGGCTTGTTATCTCACTTTCCCCTCCGGTTTTAAGATGCAGCCATTGTTTTTGAAGACCGGCATTGAGGGCAGCTTCGATGAAATGTAAGAACAAAGGGTGTGGATGCATAGGCCTAGATCTGAACTCAGGATGAAACTGACAAGCCACAAACCAGGGGTGTTTTTTAAGCTCGATAATCTCAACTAACTTCCCATCTGGAGAAATACCTGAAATAAGGAGCCCCTTTTGAGTTAGCTTCTCACGATAGGCATTATTAAACTCGTAACGGTGCCTATGACGCTCTGAAATCTCTTTCTCGCCATAATGTTCAAAAGCCTTACTTCCCTTCTCTAAAACGCAAGGATAGGCACCTAATCTCATGGTAGCCCCCTTGTTCATCACTGCTTTTTGTTCTTCCATCAAATCAATCACAGGATAAGGTGTTTTTGCGTCAAATTCGCGGCTATTAGCCTTGGTAAGCCCTACCACATGACGAGCAAATTCAATCACAGCAAGCTGCATCCCAAGACAAATACCAAAAAAAGGAATTTTATTTTCACGCGCATAACGAATGGCCTTAATTTTACCCTCAATTCCCCGATCTCCAAAACCACCGGGTACTAAAATTCCATCACACTCTGAAAAAATTTTGGATAAATCGACCTCATCTCCCTGTAAAGATTCAGAATCGACAAACGAAAGATGAACCTGGGCATCCAAGGCAAAGCCTGCATGATACAAAGATTCGTTTAAACTTTTATAGGCATCGGTTAAATCGACATACTTTCCAACAATACCAATTGTTACTTTTTTCTTTAAATGCTGAATACGATCTACCAATCTTTTCCACTCAGCCAATTCAGGTTCTCTGGTCCAAATATTAAGAAGCTCAATTATTTTATCATCGAGCCCTTCTTCATGAAGACAAAGCGGAACCTCATAGATAGATTTAACATCTTTAGCCGTCATCACACAGTCGTGATCCATGTTACAAAACAAAGCGATCTTAGCCTTAATTTCCTTACTTAAATCACGATCGGTACGGCACAAAAGAATATCAGGCTGAATACCAATTTCTCGCAATTTTTGTACACTATGCTGAGTGGGTTTGGTTTTTAATTCGTCGGCAGCAGAAATAAAGGGAATCAAAGTTAAATGAATATAAAGTACATGTTGCTTCCCGATATCTGCTTTGAACTGACGAATGGCCTCTAAAAAAGGAAGACTTTCAATATCCCCAACCGTTCCACCAATTTCTACAATCAAAACATCTTCTTTATTGGCAGCACGGATAATACAGCCTTTAATTTCGTCTGTAATATGTGGAATCACTTGAACTGTGCGCCCAAGATATTTTCCTTCCCTCTCTTTTTGAATCACGGAATGATAAATTTTACCCGTGGTTACATTGTTAAGCTTGGTCATGCGAGCCGATATAAATCTTTCGTAATGCCCCAAATCCAAATCGGTTTCGGTTCCATCATCAGTAACATACACCTCACCATGCTGAAAAGGACTCATGGTTCCAGGATCAACGTTAATGTAGGGATCAAGTTTTTGAATGGAAACTTTAAGACCGCGGTTTTCGAGAAGAGCCCCAATAGAGGCTGAAGCCAATCCCTTTCCAAGTGAGGAGACAACACCACCTGTAACAAAAATAAACTTGGTGGTCTTAGCCGTTGATACCGTAACTTCCTCCCAGAAATTCTTCTTAAAACATTAACGGAGAGTAAAAAAAAAGTCAACGTACTAAACCTAATTGTTCTGGCCATCCCTGCATGATATTAAGGCATTGAACAGCCTGACCCGAAGCACCCTTGGTGAGATTATCGATAACCGAACAAATGACAATGCGTTCTGTTTTCTCAATAAATTGAATACTCAAGTGACATTGATTTGTTTCTTTTACATCCTTGGTACTGGGAAATTTCCCCACATCCAAAACCTTCACAAAAATTTCTTTTTTATAAAAATCTTTGTAAAAAGAATGAAGCCATTCCGTAGACCACCTTCTTACTGGCTTTACGTAAAGAGTAGAATGCATCCCCCGATCCATGGGAACCAAGTGAGGAGAAAAAAGAACCTTAACAGGCGCTTTGGCTACATAAGATAATTCTTGTTCAATCTCAGGGGTGTGCCTATGAGCCCCAATATTATAAGCCTTAAACGATTCGTTCACTTCAGCAAAAAGAGTTTCAACCGAAGCCTTTCGCCCTGCCCCTGACACTCCTGATTTTGCATCACAAATGATATCATTTTTATCGATCATGTCTTTGGCTAAAAGAGGAGCTAGCCCTAAAATAATACTCGTTGGATAACAACCCGGAACTGCAACAAGCTTGGCTGATTTAATTTCTTTTCGATGAATTTCAGGCAAACCATACACGGCTTCATCTAACAAATTTTTTTGAGTATGCTTGCCATACCACTCTTCATAAGTAGCTGCCTTTTTTAATCGAAAATCGGCAGACAAATCGAGCACCGGAACCCCCCTGCTGCGAAAAGCCTTTACCACCGTCATTGATTCGTGATGAGGAAGACAAGAAAAAATGACATCAACCCTGGAGGAAATTTTTTTTACATTCAAACTCTCACAAACAAGATCAATCTTTCCTAACAAGGAGGGAAAAAGAGATGAAAATTTTTCTCCTGCACTGCTTCTTGAAACCAGGCTTGCTATCGTTACTTTGGGATGGCCCACTAACAAACGCACTAATTCAAAACCGGTATACCCAGTTGAACCAATAACACCAACACTTACTTGCTTTTTAGCCATCCTGTAAGAATAAACTAAGTTGTAGATTGAGAAAAGAAGATAATAACAAAAACATGAAGCGTTTTATCGCTTGCTGTATTGGGTACTCCGGCGAGCCTTCCGATGACCATACTTCTTACGTTCCACACGGCGGGCATCGCGGGTTAAAAACCCGTTGCGATGAAGTGGTTTTCGATAATCGGGGTTGAGAGTTAAAAGAGCCCTCGCCAAACCATGTCTAATGGCCATCGCCTGTCCTGTTAAACCCCCGCCAAACACAGTGACACTCATATCAAACTTACCTAGATTGCCAGTAACATCCATGGGCTGAACCACAGACAATCGATAAGTTTCACGCGGAAAATAAGCTTCGAAATCCCGACCATTAACAACAATTTTTCCATCCCCAGGTGTAAGGTGAAGACGGGCAACAGAAGTTTTTCTTTTTCCAACTCCAAAAAATTTTTTAGCAGCAGACATAGTATCCTTTTTTTAAAAAAATTAAACTTTAAGTTCGCAAGGCATTTGTGCCGCGTGAGGATGATTGGCATCCTTATAAATTTTTACCTTCTTGATCAACCTCTTGCCAAGAGCAGTTTTAGGAAGCATCCCTTGAATAGCAAGCTTGATCACCTCTTCGGGTTTAGTGCGAAGTAACAAAGCAGCATTAGTTTCTTTAATCCCTCCAGGATAACCTGTGTGACGAAAATAAATCTTATCTTCCTTTTTGTTTCCAGTAAGTTTAACCTTGGCTGCATTCAAAACAACAACAAAATCATCTCCACCCTTGTAAGGTACAAAAGAAGCCTTGTTTTTTCCCCTCAAAATAAGAGCAATTTGACTTGCAGCGCGTCCAAGAACGCGATCAGTTAAATCAACCACATACCATTTGCTTTTTGTCTGTGTTTTCGTCATAAAATCCCCTAAAATTCAAGGCTTGCGACCATATGAAAAAGAATGCTTACTTGTCAAGAATAATGAGGTGACCAAATTCATTGACACTCCTAAACCATTTTGATACCACGCTTTAATAATTTTATCTTGATCCTTGCAAAATTACTAAGGAGTTTCCATGGGAATTAGGGTTGGAATTAACGGTTTTGGTCGAATTGGACGAACCATCCTGCGTTTTTGGGCTAAACAAAATTTTCCCTTCGATATTGTCATGATCAATGAACTAGGCGATTTGGCAACTAATGCCCATTTGCTTCGTTACGATTCTGTTCATGGACGCTTTCCTCAACTTGTTTCCACAAAAGAAAAAACACTCATCGTTGCTGATCGTTCTATTCAAATGACAGCCGAATCAAATCCAGCGCAAATTCCATGGAGGCAAGCCAAGGTAGATATTGTCCTTGAATGTACGGGACGCTTTACCAAAAAAGAAAAAGCAGCTCTCCATCTTCAGGGTGGAGCTAAAAAAGTAATTATCTCAGCTCCTGCAGAGGATCCCGATTTAACTGTGGCCTATGGTATCAACCTTTCACAATACAACCCAACAAATCATCACATTATTTCCAATGCTTCTTGTACCACCAATTGTTTGGCCCCTGTAGCCAAAGTAATACATGAAACTTTTGGCATCGAACATGGCCTCATGACCACCATTCATTCTTACACCAATGACCAAGTTATTTTAGATATTGCCCATAAAGATTTAAGAAGAGCCCGAGCCGGAGCCATCTCACAAATTCCAACCCAGACAGGAGCAGCCAAGGCTGTGGGTTTGGTGCTTCCAGAATTAAAAGGAAAAATTGATGGCATGGCTATTCGCGTTCCTACTCCCAATGTTTCCTGTGTTGATTTTGTATGCACAGTAAAAAAACAAACAACAGGAGACGAAGTAAACAAAGCTTTAAAAGATGCCTCAGAAACTACCTTAAAAGGCATTTTGGGTTACAGCGAAGAGCCCTTAGTTTCATGCGATTACAATGGAGACCCCCGCTCTGCCATTGTTGATGCTCTTTCTACCAAAGTCATTGATGGCACACTGGTAAAAATTCTAGCCTGGTACGATAACGAATCAGGATTTTCAAATCGCATGATTGATGTCACCAAGTATATTGGAGAAAAACTTTCGTAATTCCTAAATGTTTCGAGCCATTGATCAGATTCCACTTCAAGAAAAAAGGGTTTTCATCCGTGTTGATTTTAACGTGCCTTTAAAGGAAGACGTTATTGTTGATGACAGACGCATTGTGTCTTCACTGTCTACCATTCGCTATGCCCTCACTCAAAAAGCAAAGATCATTCTAGCTTCTCATTTGGGAAGACCAAAAGGACAGGTGGTTGCAGCCTGTAGTCTTCTTCCTGTGGCAGAGCGTCTTTCTGAATTATTAGATGAAGAAGTTGTTTTCCCTGAAGATTGCATTGGAGATTCTGTAAAAAAATTGATTCAAGATTTGCCTGAAGGCGGGATTATGCTTTTAGAAAATCTCCGCTTTCATCCTGAGGAAGAAGCTAATCAATCCCACTTTGCTGAAAAACTAGCCAGCTTTGCCGATGTGTACATCAACGATGCCTTTGGCACTTTGCATAGAGCTCATGCTTCAACCCATGGCATGGTTCCCTTTTTTAAAGAAAAAGGAGTTGGTTTTTTAGTGCAAGAAGAAATCAAATTTTTATCCATGTTAACAACCACGGCACCCAAACCATTTTTGGTGATTTTAGGGGGTTCAAAAGTTTCTGATAAAATTAGCATGATTGAAAAAATGATGAATCATGCTCCCACTTTTTTAATTGGGGGCGGCATGGCCTACACTTTCTTAAAAGCCATGGGGCATTCTATTGGGAAATCACTTGTTGAAGAAACCAAAGTAGCACAGGCTAAAAGAATTTTATCTCGAGCTGAAACAAAGGGAATTAAAATTGTACTTCCTGTAGATTCCCTGATAGCTCAAAATTTTGAAGCTCACTCCTTGTACGAATGCTTGCCCGTTGGAGTAAATTGGCATAATGGAATGGCCTTAGATATTGGACCAAAAACTCTCGGGTTATTTAAAGAATATATTCAAAAAGCCGGGGCTATTTTTTGGAATGGCCCCATGGGTGTTTATGAAATGTCTGCTTTTCAAAAAGGCACCCTGGGAGTTGCCCATGCTATTGCAGAAGGTAAAAGTGTAAGCGTTGTAGGCGGCGGAGATTCGCTGGCTGCCATTAAAGCTTCGGGTTTAGAAAAAAACTTCTCCCATCTCTCAACTGGCGGAGGAGCTTCCATGAGATTTTTAGAAGGTACCGAACTACCAGGACTCAAAGTGTTAGAGAATTAAAATGAGAAAACCATTAATTATAGCAAATTGGAAAATGAATCACTCCATAGAGGATTCATTAAAATTTATTACCGTTCTCCAAAATAAGCTGACCTTTAAATCCCATGCAGAAGTTGTTATTTGTCCGCCGTATACAGCTCTTTATTCCCTCTCGGTTCTCATACAAGAAAAAGAAGGCCTCATTTTAGGAGCACAAAATTGCTACTATGGTGAATCGGGTGCGTTTACTGGAGAAATCAGCCCTGTTTTTCTTGCAGAATTAGGCGTTAGTTACGTGATTGTGGGGCATTCTGAAAGACGAAATCTCTTTGGAGAAACTGATGAATTAATCAGCCAAAAAGTTCAATCTGTTCTGGCCTGTAATATGAAACCCATTATTTGCATTGGAGAAACAATTAACGAAAGAAATGATGGCAAAACACTTGGTGTCATCGAAAACCAACTGAAACAAGCCATAAGTCTGGTAGATAAAAAAGATTTAGGAAAAATTGTTATTGCCTATGAACCCATATGGGCTATAGGCACAAAACAAAATGCAACTCCAGGACAGGCTTGCGAAGCACATCAACATATCAGAGGGCTTCTAGTTAAAATTGCAAACCAAAATCTGGCTCATGAAATAAGAATTATTTATGGAGGTTCTGTTCAGCCTACAAACATCAACGAATTAATGCGCGAAAAAGACATTGATGGAGCTTTAATTGGTGGCGCTTCTCTAGAGGTTGACTCTTTTTTGCAAATGATTAATTATCATGAAATAAAATGAGGAATTTATGAGCTATATTGCCCCCTTTTATAATTTAATTTTAGTTGTCCATTTAGTGGTGTGTTTTTTTCTAATCTCAGTCATCTTGTTGCAGGCAGGAAAAGGCGCCGACATGGGAGCTGCTTTTGGGGCTGGAGGATCTCAATCTCTTTTTGGAGCCAGAGGGGCCACAACCCTGTTAGCAAAAACAACAACTTTAGCTGCTATGATTTTTTTAATCACCTCACTTTCTTTAGCAGGCATTCATAAATCCCGCGTGGATGGTTTTGATAAATCAGTGGTACCTAAACAAGTAGAAAGCACCTCCGCTCCTACTGAAACAAAATGATTAAAAACTTTTTTAGGAAGGATTTTGGAGGTGGGGCAGATACAAGGCGCCTGAACGAGGCCGACTGAGGCGTACTTAAAGGTACGCCGCAAGGAGCGCCGAGAGAAAGGCAACGCAGCCCCGAAGGGGTCCCTTTGGGATAGATGCCCTGCATACAAAATCCGAAAGCCCAGGTGGTGGAACTGGCAGACACGTACGCTTAAGGGGCGTATGGGGAAACCCGTGCGGGTTCGATTCCCGCCCTGGGCACCATTATTTTATTCACTTTTTTCGTGGTGCAGAAAATATTTTTTGCAAGCCTTCTTGCCAGGGTAAGCAATGAATACCATCGATCAATTTTGGTTTAGGATCGTTGGACATGCAAAATCCTTCTGCCTTTTTAAAATCATTGAGAAAAAGTTGTACTGTTTTTGTATCGCGCTCATCAACTTGTGAGGCAGATTTTATTTCAATGAGTGCCGTGGGCAAACCTGGCCGTTCCACAATCAAATCAATTTCAAGCTGGTTTTGGGTTCTCAAATAAAAAAAACGAAAATCTTTGTGGTAGTAATCATTCAGACGAATCAATTCAATTATCAGAAAATGCTCAAACGCTTTGCCAAAAGCATAGGTGTTTGGGAGTAATTCCATGGTTAATGTGTTGTCCAAAGCTCTTTTAACACCGGTGTCAAAAAAATAAAATTTGGGGTTGTGCCGCTGCTGTTTGCGAATTGATTTATGATAAGCCGGCAGATGGAACCCAATCAGTGTATCTTCTAAAATCTGGTAATACGATTGTACCGTTTTGGTATCTGCTCCAACATCTTTGGCAATGTTGCTGTAGTTGATGATTTCACCGTTTCCCTGGGAAGCTGTTTCCAAAAAACAACGAAAAGGATCAAGCCTACGAATAATTTGCTCAGTCATGATTTCTTCTTTGAGGTAAGTATGAGCATAAGTTTTAAGATAACTTTTTTTTTCGTCGTCTGTTGTCAGTGAATATATTTTTGGCAATCCACCCCATTTCAAGGACTGGACCAAATCAAAAGTGGTACCCAACTCCAAAAAAGTTAGCGGATAAAGCGTGTTTAAAAAAGCCCTTCCGGCCAAAAGATTGGCCCCACCTCTCTTGAGTTTGCGCGCACTCGAACCCGTGAGGGCAAATTTGATTTTGGTGGATTCAATGAGTTGATGCACCACATCCAAAAGTTTGGGGACTTTTTGTATTTCATCCAGTATCACCCATTTTGTTTTGGGTTTGGCAAGAATTCCCTGCTTGAGTTGCGAGGGATTTTTACTGAAAAGCGTCTCTATTTCCGGTTCCAACAAATCCACCCAATAAGTGGCGTCAGTATGAAAAAACTGCTTTAAAAAGCTTGTTTTACCGGTTCCTCTGGCACCAAACAGAAAAAAACTGGATGATTTCAATGGGGTTATGATTCTATGAAACATACTCCATATTTTAATACTAAATTTGGAGTATTGTCCATAAAAGATTTATATTCCCTCCCATTATTTTTTCCAAACAATATGTCCATTTATGTTGTATTTTTGGTAAGTTCCCAAAAGATCTGCACAAAATCTCATCAATTCTTCGTTCTTCTCACTTTTGGCTAATTCATAAAGGCGAATGAACATTTTCTTGCCAGTTTCAGTTTGCTTAAAATTTTTCTTGATGAAGTTATGCTGTGAACAAAGTACTTGGCCATTTACTATCGTTGCTTCGCCTCCGAAATCCTTTGGCTTGATATGATCAACATGTAAATCAATACCATCCTTTAATCCTTTTCCACAAACAACACATTTGAACCCATCTCGTTCAAGAATTTCCTTTTTTTGTGCGGAAGTAAAATCATAAAGCTCTCGCTGATTCACTTTTTCAGGATCGTATCTATAAATTCCTTTCGCTATTTTGATTAAAAACCCACTTTGGGCTAAATGACGGATAGCTCTATCAGGATCACGAAAAACATTTCCCGTTCTCTTCCTGTAGGTTGCCACCACCCAATCAACAACTTCAGGGTGTTTAATATCTCGTTTTTGATTTTTTCTAAAAAACTCAACGACTAGATCTTTTTGGAGATGATTAGATTTTTTATTGTCCTGTGACACATTATTCCAATAAAGGTAATTCGTTTAATTTTGTTTCCCATTGCAATCGATCCATGGCGATATTGCAATATTTTTCATCAATTTCAACACCAATTCCCTTTCTTCCATGCATGTAAGAAGCAATCAATGTTGAACCACTACCTAAAAATGGATCTAAAATAGTATCACCTATAAAGCTAAATAATTTTATACATCGCCTAGGCAATTCAATTGGAAACGGCGCCGGGTGTCCACCAGCTCCTTTTTTACTTTGGCCGTTAAATGTCCAAATACCGTTTGTCCAATCCATAAACTCTTGTTTGGTAATATCATTCTTCCTACTACCACCCGTTTTTTTCCAACTATCTTTATACAAAACTAATATCAATTCTACTGGAGCAATAACATAAGGGGCAGAAGCGGACATAAAGGAACCCCACGCGGTACGGCGAGATATATTTCCTTCATTCCAAATAATCGTTGAGTGATATTTCCAACCAATATCTTTTGCGATTTGTGTAAAATCTGCTCCAACAGACTTTTGGCCACCTTTATTTTTATCCAGAGGGATATTCAGCAAAAATCGCCCCTCATTTTTTGCTAAATCAAAACATTTTTTGATCCATTTTTGGGTAAATTCTAAATAATTCTCATAAGTTAAATTGTCAGCGTGAGAATTATAGTGAATATCTACATTATAGGGAGGCGAAGTAACAATCAAATCAACTGAGCTGTTTGGGATTGAGGTAATTTTTAAAATATCGTCTTTGTATATCAAAAGATTGTCTGCCTCAAAGTATGGAGAATGAACAATTTTTTCTTTTGTATCTTCTGCAGTTATAGTGTTCAACATAATTTTATGAGCAGGATGGCTATCAAGACACTCATTTATTATAATTTATTACAATGGTAGCGAAAATTCCGCAAGTGTACAATCTCAAAAGAAATTCCTTTTATAAAAAAATGATGGCGCGTACAAAAATAACATTGTAAAAATAATACAAGTGTATGCTGAAACAAAATAAAATTTCTGTTGGCCTTGTTCAAATGACAGGTGAGGAGAATGTGGATGCCAATTTAAACAAAGCCATCTCTCGCATTCAAGAAGCAGCTTCAAAAGGTGCTCATATTGTTTGTCTTCAAGAACTTTTTTCATCCCTTTATTTTTGCCAAACCAATAATCAAAAATATTTTTCACTGGCAGAAAATATTCCAGGACCTACAACTGAAAAATTAGCCCAATGTGCCAAGCAAAATAAGGTGGTACTTATTGCTTCTCTTTTTGAAAAAGAGGAAACCCATTATTACAACACAGCCATTGTGATAGATCAGGAAGGGAAACTTTTAGGCAAATATCGAAAAATGCACATCCCCGATGATTTAAAAAATCATTATTCTGAGATGTATTACTTTACACCAGGAGATCTGGGCTATCCTGTGTTTGAAACCATTTATGGGAAAATTGGAGTTTTAGTATGTTGGGACCAATGGTATCCTGAAGCCGCAAGAATGTTAGCGGTAAAGGGAGCTCAAATTATTTTTTATCCCACTTCCATTGGATGGCCTGGGGAGGAAAGTAAAACATCCCAGGGAAAAATTGAATTTGAGGCTTGGGTTACCATTCAAAGATCTCATGCCATTGCCAATACAGTATTTGTTGGTGTTACCAACCGATGTGGAAAAGAAAATCAAATTGATTTTTGGGGAGGCTCTTTTTTCTGTGGCCCTTTTGGAAAAATTTTAACCCAAGCTTCGCACGATAAGGAAGAAACTCTTATAGTCAATTGCGATCTAGACCTCATCCAAGAAGTGCAAAATGATTGGCCCTTTCTTGATTGCCGCCGTTCTGATTCTTTCAAACCTTTAACTCAAACAAAAACATGAATACCCCCACCGAGCTTGGATTTACCATGCCTGCAGAATGGGAAACTCATCAGGCTACATGGCTTACCTGGCCACATAATCCAGAAACCTGGCCTGGCAAACTTCCCCAGATAGAAAAAGTTTATGTAGAAATGGTTAAAGCCTTGTCTCTAGGAGAGCATGTTCATATCAACATCAACCACAATCTTAATCCTCAAAAGATCCAAAAACTTTTAACAGATGAAGGTGTTCAAAATTTTACCATTCATTCTTTTCCAACCAATGACAGTTGGATCAGGGATTACGGCCCCACTTTTGTTAAAAATGCATCCGAGCTAGCTCTCATTCATTGGGGCTTTAATATGTGGGGAGGAAAGTACCCTCCATGGGATTTAGATGAAAAAATTCCATCCCGGATTGCTCAATTTCTTGAATTTAAAAAATTTTCACCTGGAATGATTTTAGAGGGAGGATCCATAGAGGCAGACGGCTGCGGAACCCTCCTTACAACAGAATCCTGTCTTTTAAATCCCAATCGAAATCCTCATCTCAAAAAAAATCAAATTGAAAAAATTCTTTATGACAATTTAGGTGTTAAAAAAATCTTATGGCTTAAAGATGGAATTGTAGGGGATGATACCGATGGCCACATCGATGATTTAACCCGCTTTGTAGCTCCAGGAAAAGTGATCAGCATTATTGAAGATCATACTTCAGATGCAAACTATATTCCTCTTCGTACAAATATTAAACTCTTAGAAAAAATGAAAGATGCCGAAAATCGTTCTTTAGAAATTATCCTTCTTCCCATGCCCAAACCTGTAATCAATCAAGGAGTAAGACTTCCAGCCTCTTATGCTAATTTTTACATCGGTAACAAGGTTGTTTTAGTGCCTACCTTCCAAGATAAAAATGATGAGCATGCCCTAGAAATCATTGCATCTTGTTTTTCTACCCGTAAAATTATTGAAATTCCTGCCAGAGATTTAGTTTTTGGATTGGGGGCATGCCACTGCCTAACCCAGCAGCAACCAGACAGGTGAGGAGTCTTTATCTGTAATGCTGAAACACCCAAGCAGAAAAAAGATTACACAAAGCATGAAAAATAACCGAAGCGGTAATGGTTTTCCTTTTTTCATACAAAAGTCCAAATACAAGAGATGGGAAAAAAATAAATCCATGCCACCATTGAAAATAAATCAAACTATGAGAAAGGGCAAAAACGAGAGAAGTAATAAAAAGAGCCGGGCCAAAGCTGATTCCTTTTATCATCCACTTTTTTGTCCAACAAGAATTAAGGTTTTCTTGCAGATAAGAACGAAAAAAATATTCTTCCGGAAGTGCCACAACTAAAATTTGATAAAGCCCATGATTAAGAAAAGAATGTAAAAAAAGTCCTGACACATAATATCGGCCCAAAAAGGTTTGATAGAAATGGTTAACAATAAATGAAAGCGGAAAAATAATGAAAGAAACAAGCAAAACGTCTTTGAAAGAAAGATAAAATTTATTCCAATTTAAATCCAGGGAAAGAAGGGCTTCCTTTGACCTCCTTGAAAAATGAGGGAGATAAATCATGAGTAAAGCTGAAAAAATACCAGAATAATCTCTTAAAAAAGGCCATGATGAAAAACGAACCATCAAGTGGGTAGCCAAAACCACGATAAACCAAAAGAAAACGAGTTCTTTATAAAGTTTTTTGTCGCCCATTTTTTCTTAAGAAAAAATAAAGAATGGTACAAATAGCAAGAATAACAAGTCCGGTAATCTGTGATGTGGAAATGGCTTTATTAAAATAAACCCCCCGATCTTCATCCCCTCTTAAAAATTCAATAAAAAATCTAAAAAAGGCATACATGGAGAAAAAAATGAGAATTAATTGCCCACTAAATTTTTTACGTTTATCAACGATATGAAGAACAATAAAAGTAAAAATGGCATTCATCATGTCATAAATTTGGGTGGCATGTAATTTTTGACCAGGAAAATCGTGCCCACCATCAGATGCTGGATTATGAAAAACAAAATGGATGGGAAAATCTGTTGGTTTTCCATAGCAACACCCTGCCCCCACACAACCTACACGAACAAAAAAGATAATCAGGGGACACCCCAGGGCAACTAAATCACCATACTCTAAAACGGATAATTTTTTCATTTTAAGATAAATAATGGCAGACAGGGCAACACCAATAAAAGCCCCATATCCTACAAAACCACCTTGCCAGAAATAAAAAACACGAATTGGATCTTCCCAATAATATTGGGGCGCCTCTACAAAAACATGAAAAAGCCTGGCTCCTACAATACCCACCATGGTTCCAAAAAGAGAAATATCAAGAATGGCGATTTGAGACATGTGTTTTCTGCCTGCTTGCCAATAGCAATAAAAAGTAGTCGCAAGAGATGCGACCATAATCATGAAAAAAAATGTAGGGATGTAGATATTTTTATAATGGATAATAAAAGGAAACATTAAACCCCTTTTTGTGTTTTGGATTCGCGCATCATGGCAATCATAAGCCCCACTACTCCTACAGAAATAGCGCTATCTGCCACGTTAAAAGAAGGCCAAGCCAAATCATACCAATGGAAAGAAAGAAAATCAACGACCGATCCTCTAAAAACACGATCACTTACATTTCCTAAGGCACCACCTAAAATCATGGCAACAGGAAACATCTGCCAACGATGTTTTTCTTTAATACTGATCAGGTAATGCACTAAGAAAATAAAAGCTAAAAGAGCAAAAATATAAAATAATATATCACGATAATGAGAATTCCACCCAGAAAGAATTCCAAAAGCAGCTCCGCGGTTTCGAACATGCACTATATCAAAAAAAGGCCAAATGGTAAATTTTCCACCAAGAGGAAGATATTTCACAATAAAGGCTTTGGATATTTGATCCAAAATCAAAATAAAAGGAGTAACCAAACATAAAACCATATATTTAAACCGTGTCATAAAACAGCCTCATGGCAACGTCCACAAATAGTGGGATGAGTTTCAATACTTCCAACTTCCAAAGAATAATTCCAACATCGTTCACATTTTATTCCAAGAGCTTTTTCTACTGCAATAGAAAGAGCAGGAATTTCTTTACTGACATAATGTGGATTTTGAATTTCAGAAACAAGCTCCACTTGTGATGTAATTAAAATTTGAGACCAATCTTTCTCATATTTTTTGAGAAAAGCTAAGGTTTCACCACTAGCCGTAATAAGCACACGAGCATCAAGCGAATGACCTATTTCTTTTTTTTGTCTCGCTTGTTCTAAAACTTTTAAAATCTCATCACGAATATGTGCAATACGTTCCCAGCGATGGCTTAACTCATCATCCATCCAAGTAGGATGTTCTGTCTTTAAATCAACCAAGAAAACTGAATCGGGCTCCCGCACTTTATTGGGAATCATCTGCCAAACTTCCTCAGCAGTAAACGAAAGAATGGGGCTCATGAAAGGAATAAGAGTAATTAAAATATCGTAGATGCTTGATTGTGCCGACCTCCGTAAATCCCCTTTTTTAGCTCCACAATAGAGACGATCTTTTAGAATATCCAAATAAAAGGCAGACATATCAACGGTAAAAAAACGATTAAGCCCATGAAATACAGCATGAAACTCGTAAGCTTCATAAGCCTTAACTATTTTTTGTACCAACCGGGCCGTGCGATCAAGGGCATAGCAATCGATTTCTGTTCTTGATTTTAAAGGCACAAAATCTTTGGCTGGATCAAAATCAGAAAGATTGCCTAACATAAATCGGCAAGTGTTTCTGATCTTACGATAAACCTCAGACAAAACTTTCATAATCTCTTGGGAAACACGAATGTCATTTCGGTAATCTTCAGCTGCAACCCAAAGCCGCAACAATTCTGCACCTAATTGATCAATGATTTGATCTGGGGGAACATAATTTTTAGCTGATTTAGAATATTTTTTCCCCTGTCCATCTACCACAAAACCATGGGTTAGAACTTCACGATACGGAGCTGTATTTCTTGTTGCAAGAGAAGTGAGAAGAGAAGAATGAAACCAACCACGATATTGATCTGATCCCTCTAAGTAAAGATCTGCCGGAAAACTAAGATCAGGATTTTTTTCGAGCACCTGAGCATAAGACACACCCGAATCAAACCAAACATCTAAAATACTTTTTTCCTTGGTAAAATTTTTTGAACCACAAGAGCACTCTGTGTAAGGCGGAAGAAGTGGTTTGTCGTCTTTCCACCAAGCATCAGCCCCTTCCTTTTCAAATGCTTGGCAAATCATCTCACCTGCTTTTTCATTGAGAAAAGGCTTGGCACATTGGCTACAATAATGAATAATAATGGGAACACCCCAAATTCTTTGTCTCGATAAACACCAATCGGGTCTTTGTTCTATCATTCCATAAATGCGATCTTGCCCCCATGTAGGAACCCAACGCACTTGCCCAGTGATGGTTCGCAGGGCTTTTTTCCTTAAGTCATCATGTTCTAAAGAAAGAAACCATTGCTGTGTAGCCCTAAAAATAACGGGCTGTTTGCTTCTCCAACAAAAAGGATAACTATGTTTTAAGGTAAGCGCGGGATCACTTAAAAGATATCCTGTTTTAAGCAAGTGTTCGATGATCAAAGGATTTACTTTGCGAACAAAAAGCCCCTCCCATTTTTTAAGATTTTCATCTCTGGCTTCATCAAAACTTCCCTTCTCAAAACATCCTGATGCATCAACAGGGCTCAAAATGGCAAGGCCATAGGCAAGCCCCACTTGATAATCTTCTAAACCATGTCCTGGAGCAATATGAACCACTCCTGTTCCAGATTCCAAGGTAACATGTGCACTCAGGACAATTTTGGATAATCTCTTAATGAAGGGATGGTCACATTCTAAATTTAATTTGGCCAGTTCAGCACCATTCCAAGAGGCTAAAACCTCCCTGTCATCCTGCCCGGCAGGTGCGGCTTTTTTCATCACAGAAAGAAGTTCTGATACCCTTTCTCTGGCTACAATGAAAACTTCATCACCTATTTTGAGAGCATCGTAGATAAAATGTTCCCCAAGAGCTAAAGCCATATTGGCAGGTAAGGTCCAGGGAGTAGTTGTCCAAATAACAAAAGAAATTTTTTTGCCCAAGTTTTTTTGACTTAACTTTTCAATACTAGAGGGTGCTAAGGAAAATTTAACATAAATAGAGGGGGACTGGTGATCTTCATATTCTACTTCGGCTTCAGCCAAAGCCGTTTGATAAGCACAACTCCAATAAACTGGTTTTAAACCCCTGTAAATATAGCCCTTCAGATAGAGCTTTAAAAACTCACGAGCAATTTGGGCTTCATAATCTTTACTTAAAGTGAGATAGGATTGATCCCAATCAGCAAAAATACCTAAGCGTTGGAATTCTTGCTTTTGAGCCTTAATAAAACCAACGGCATAATTTCTGCAAGCTTCTCTTTTAGCAACAGAGTTTTCCTCACCAAAACGAAACGCTTTTTCCCCATACAGTGCCTTAATAGCCCCCTGCTCTATAGGAAGCCCATGGCAATCCCAGCCTGGAATATAAATACTTTTAAATCCTGCCATGTTTTTATATTTCACAATGATGTCTTTTAAAACCTTGTTTAAAATATGGCCAAAATGAATATGCCCATTGGCGTAGGGAGGCCCATCATGCAAAATAAAAGAAGGACGGTTTGTATTTTGGTTTGTTCTTTTTTGATAAACATCCTTTTCTTTCCACAATTGTAAAAACTGGGGTTCACGATTTGGCAGGTTGGCCTTCATGGGAAAATCAGTTTTAGGAAGGTTAAGTGTATCTTTGTAATCCATCATTTTTACTTAAAAACCATAAGAGAGTATCTTGTCAATCCATTAAGAGAGTATCTTGTCAACCCATGTTAAAAAAGATGATTTACAATTGGAGATCCCTCTTGTAAGTAGGTGACCGGAGGCTACTTTGAAAGATAAACTTAAAAAACTGGTTGGGCTCTCTCAAATTGATGCAGAGCTTCTCGAATTAGAAGAGCTTCTTTTAAGCCTCCCTCAAGCAATACTTACCTTCGAAGCAGAACAAAAAAATAGAGTTCATGAATTCGAAAATTATAAAACCATCCTGGCTAATTTAGAATCTGAAAAAAGATCAAAAGAATCTGATCTTACAGAAAAAAAAGATTGGATTGTTAAAGGTGAAGAAAAACTTAAAGCCATTAAAACCAACAAAGAATACCATGCCCTCTTAAAAGAAATCTCACTTGCAAAAAAAACAATCAACCTTTTGGAAGAACAAATTACAAAGTTGACTGATGCCATTCAAAACGAACAAAATCGTATAAGCGAATCCGAAAATAAGGTAGAGGGTGAAAAAAATACAACAAGTACTGAAGTAGAAAAAATGAAGGAACAATTAAAAAGTATTGAAGAAAAAAGACAAGCCAAATCCCTTGAAAGAGAGCAGTTCTTAGAGGGAGTAGAAGTTACAATGATACACCATTATAATCTTATTCGTCAAAAGATTAATCCAGCTTTAGCTCTTGCAAAAAATGGTTTTTGTTGCGAATGCAATACCAAAATTCCACCTCAGATTTTTAACGATCTTCACCGTTTAAATAGCTTGATTAGTTGCCCCCGTTGTAGACGTATTTTGTATTTAGAGCTAGCCCTTGATTAAATAACGACACACTTCTTCTAACACTTTCAAGTCCCAGTTAGCTTCGGTAAGAACTATCTTGTTTTGTTCCCAATGGGCTTTGGTTTTCATCCCTACAAGAGCAGCTGCAACTCCTGGTGTAGAAGTAACAAATTGAAGAGCCCTCCCAGGCGCCATGAGTGACCCTGGTAGTTTGTGCATGAGGGGTTGGGGAAGATGCCCTAGTTGCCCTTGTAAAAGAGGTGCAGAAATCACAACATCAATTCCATAAAAAGAAGCCGCTGACAGAATAGGATAGAGTTCCCCTTTGTATTCTTGGTTATGAATCCCCACAGCCTCAAGCATTGCCAAATTATAGGGAAGTTGAATCACTTTTAAATGATGAGATTCCCCACCTGCTTTGAGAGCTAAATCGAGAATAGTTTTAAGTGAAATTGATTCATTTCCTTCAGTTCGAAAAGCAGTCCATGTTGCCAAACCATAAAACTGAATCTTGCCTTTGGAAACATTTTCCTCAAGAAGGCAAAAGGCTTCATAAAGTCTGGAATAAAAAACATCAGGCTGGGCCCCTGACAATTGAGTTTCTGGATTATGCAAATAATAAATATCAATGGTATCTAGTCCCAAATTAGCAAGACTTTGATCAATCATCCCCTGAAGAAAACGAGGATGCAGACAATGACAAGACGAAACAATATCTTCTTCACTTACAATGCCCGTATTCAGCCAATTTTTTTTAATATGCCCAGGAAGACTTTCGGGAGGTACCAAATCAAAGGGAATAAATCCACCTTTGGTACAAACAACAATTTCATCACGAGAAATCTTTTTTTGATCCTGCAGTTTCTTTAAAACTCGCCCTATAAGTTTCTCGCTGCGCTGACAACGATAATTAATGGCGGAGTCAATCAAATTAACTCCACTTAAAAGTGCTAACTCAATGGTGTCCTCATAAAGTTTATCTGTGACTTCATCATAAGAACCCAAGTAAGTTCCCACCCCCAAAACTGACACATAAAAATCTGCCAGGGATCTTTTTTTCTCAGAATGAATATTTTTTTTCTGAGAAGACACCCAATCCATCGTTGCTTCGGTTGTGGCTCCTTTAGGTGGAATCATGTTTTTTTCTTTCCAAAATAATCCAGGGCTGACTTCAAAGCGAGACAACCAGAATTATTTTGCACATAATCAGAAAGTTTTTCTTCCTTTGAAATAGCTTCCCAAGCTTGGTGTAGGCTTTGGGCACCACCTTGTGGCCCCATGGGATGATCATAAATTCCACGACCGGCAATAAAACCAAAATCAACATTTTTCAGTTTATTAAAAATGAAGGGAAGACTACCCGCCCAATCACTGCCTCCAGGCACAGGAAGTGAAGGGGAAATAGAACCCATGGGGGCTAAACAAGCTTGAATGTTTTTTAAAACAATTTCAGGCGTTGTTTGCATTCGATCTCCAAAACCAGGAAAAACGATCATATCAGCTCCTGCCAATCTTTGAAGCTTAATTAAAACAGAACCTTCAATACCAAAATGGGGCATACGATCCCAAAGGGCCATTCCTGTAAAGTGCCCCATCACAGGATGTGTTGAAATATGGCATAAATGCTGGAGAGCAGAAAACCCAGAAAAAAAAGTATTGATCATAAACCCATTTACACCCAGCTTAGTTAAAGAATGATAATCAGAAAGAAGAGAAAAATAACTAGCCGAAAAATTTGCTATCATCATTTTCTTTTGCCCTGTAAAATCTATAGCTTCTTTCATTTTTTGAGCACAAAGAGTTAAACGCTCGATTAATGGATTGTATTGTACATCAGTAAACATTTCATCATCCTTGGCAATATCTAAACCGCCTAACCAACTTTCAAAAGCCAAAGTAGAAAAATCTGCAGGCTTTAACCCTAAGTTAGGTTTAACAACACCAATAAAAAAAGGACGATCATAAATTTTGAGATAATCTCTTAATCCTTTAATGCCAAATGGTGGTCCTTTAAAAAGTTTGAGATAGGAAGAAGGAAAATGGAGATCCAAAAGTTTTACTGTTGTGAGTCCCGGACAATAAAAAGCCCCCTCTCCTGCCAAGGTAGATAAAAGAACGGCCAAACTTCCATTAAGATTAATAAGTGGAAGAGCCATGGTCATGTGACATCTGAAAAAACGAGAACCTTGAATCCAAGGTTGAGGATAAAGGGGTGTGGAAAATTCTCCTTCAATTTTTAAATTAAAAAATTTTGCTCCATAAATATTTCTCAAATCTTCGGTACTTTTAGAACTTACCCATTGAGCAGTTGTTGCTTCGCTGCAAAGAGAGGCACAAGCCCATTTTGGATCTTCCGAAGTTTCAAAAAAATAATCGCAAAAAATATAATTATCTTTAGAAAGTTTTTCTAATTGGGTTTCAAAACCTGGTATGTCAGAAAGATAAATCATGAACCAATGAAACTAAAAATAATTTGCCTTCTTTTACGAGGGCCATCTAATTCAACAAAAAAAATTCTCTGCCAACTGCCTAAAAGAGGTTTGCCCTTTTGTACAACAACACCTTCGCTTGCTCCCATCAGATAACTAACCAAGTGACTATGAGCGTTATTTCTTCCATCAACTGCAGAATGATTATGAAAATAGTTTCCTTTTTGAGGCACCAACTTTTCTAATAACAGGGTGAGATCTTTTTTGAGTTCGTCACAACTTTCATTAATACGAATAGCAGTTGTGGTATGCGCTGATTGAATCAACATATGCCCATCCAAAAATTTTTCCTTCTCACACCACTTCAAAACTTCATCAGTCACATCGATTAAATCAAAATGATTTTGAGTTGCAACTTCAAATGTAAAAACAGAATGACGCATTATTTTTTTCTTTCAATGACAAAATAAGCCATCTCACGCAAGAGATGAGCTTTGCTTCCAAAGCTATCCAAAGATTTAAGCGCAGAATCAAGGACAAGCCGACCTTCTTTTTTAGCCTCTGTTAAACCCATCAGGGCTGGATAAGTCATTTTCCCTTTTTTGAGATCACTTTTTAAGTCCTTACCAATTTCTTCGCCACCTTCAATGTCTAAAATATCATCAGCAATCTGAAAGGCGAGCCCAATTTGATTTCCAAAAGAACGTAAATTTTCAATACTCTTTTTATCATCTGTTACAGTGAGTGCCCCGCAAACCACAGAAGCCATGATAAGACAGGCTGTTTTTTTATGGTGTAATTGCCTTAAGTGATCCAAATTAATTTTTTTACCCTCGGCTTCCATATCTAAAACCTGGCCTCCAACCATTCCGGTAGGACCAGAGGCTTTTGCAATTTCTGCAACAAGAGCCACAAGACGAGGAGCAGGAATTTTTGCTCCAAGTTGAATTAAAACTTCAAAAGCAAAAAGAGACATCCCATCACCAGCTAAAATAGCCATGGCCTCACCGTAAACTTTGTGGTTGGTGGGTTTTCCTCTTCTCAAATCATCGTTATCCATGGCCGGCAAATCATCATGGATCAGTGAAAATGTATGGATCATTTCCAAGGCAACAGCAGGAGCCATGGCTAATTGATGATCTCCCCCACAAGCTTCACAAGCAGCCAAACAAAGAAGGGGTCTCAATCTTTTACCTCCAGCCATTAAGCTATAAAGCATAGAGGAACGCAAATTGTCAGGGATGTAACTGTTAGATTCGAGAGTATTTTTTAAGGCAGCCTCAATAACAGGGCCTTTTTCTTTGAAATAAGTCTCAAGAGACATTTTCTTCCTCGGGGGATTCTTTACTGGCTTTTGCTATGCCCTTCATCAAAATTTCTACACGTCCTTTGGCTTCAGAAAGTTTGGCTTCACAAGTTCTGGAAAGTTTAACCCCTTCCTCAAAATATTTGAGTGAATCATCCAGATTTAATTTACCATCTTCTAATTTTTGGACAATGTTTTCCAAACGAAGAATGGCATCCTCAAACCTGATCTCTTGGGATTCCTTATTTTTTTTTGCCATAAGCCTTGGTTAATATGAATAAACACAGGTGTCAATCAGCGGCCTGTTTCACCTTTAATGTACCATCTGAAAACTTTAAATCAAAAACAGGAAATTGTGTAGCTTCATTCCTACTTTTAATGGGCTGACCAGTAAGAACATTTAAAGCAAGGGAATACCCACGAGCCAAGGGAGCCAAGGGAGAAAGATGCTCTAAATGGGCAACTAATTTTTGAAAGTCTTGTTCTACCCCTTTCAAGTATCTGGGAAAAACTTTGATGAGAAAATCCATGGCTCTTTGCCTTTTAAAATCCAAGCGATCAAGAACTTGCCCCGGTGAAATAATTTGTTTGGAAAGCAAACTCAATCGTAAGGTGGGGCCTTCTAAAAAACGAGGTAGGGCCAACTCTAATCGTTTCAAATCAAGAAGAAGCTGTTCTTTTTCAGGAACTACTAATTCTGCTGCTGCTGAAGGAGTGGGAGCACGCAAATCAGCTGCAAAATCAGCGAGGGTATAATCTGTTTCATGCCCCACAGCAGAAACTACAGGAATATTTGATGAGACAATAGAACGAACAACAATTTCTTCGTTAAAAGCCCAAAGATCTTCGATAGAGCCCCCTCCTCTTCCTACAATAAGAACATCAATGTCATCTCTTTGGTTGGCAAGAAAAATGGCGTGGGCAATCTGAGCTGAAGCTCCTTCTCCTTGAACCTGAACTGGAAAAAAAACAAGATCCATATTGGGAAACCGCCTTTTAATTACATTTTTCATGTCATGAAAAACAGCTCCCTTGGGAGAAGTAATAATTCCTACTTTTCTGGGAAGTAAGGGAAGTTCTCTCTTACGCTTGCTATCAAAAAGGCCTTCGGCTTCTAATTTTTTTTTAAGTTGTTCGAAAGCTAATTGAAGAGCTCCAACACCACAAGGCTCTACATGATCGCACGCCATCTGACACTGACCTCTGGGCTGATAAACAGTAAGATGACCATGAACTAAAACTTCCATTCCATCTTCTAATTGGAATTTAAGAAGGCGATTTTGTCCCCGAAACATCACCAGAGACATTTGGGAAAATTCATCTTTTAAAACAAAATAATAATGCCCATTGGGGGATTCTTTGAAATTGGAAATTTCACCTTTAACCCACAGTGATGGAAAATTATCTTCAAGAAGCGTTTTAAGATCCGAAGTAACTTCAGAAACAGAATAAATTTTTCGGGCATCGTGGATAGACGCCACGCTTTTAATTTTTAGAATCTCCATGAGAAAGATTCTCACAGGATTAGTGTTTACTTCGCAAGCATAAAAAAAGCCCCCCAGGTGGGGGGCTAACTTCTAAGTTCGAGGAATTAAAAGCCTCAGGGTTATTTTGAACGATGTTTGACTAATCTTCGGGTTATTTGTGGCACGCTTCCAAGCACCAGAAGAACTGCTAATACCAAGCTTCCATCAGGTGATCTTTGGCCAGGATTGAGAGAAGCACATCCGCTTCCATAAGCACCGTCATCTGCTTTATTGGAGGCACAGGCAACACCCTCAGTTGAAGCAAGATTACCAGCAGTAACAGCTGCAGCGGTTTTAGTTAAGGCATCAGGCGTTGCATCATAATAAATCTCTCCATCAATTAACGAGGCATAGGCTGTGGTTCCATCTAGAAAGGTAACAGCAACAGGGGTGCTCCCTGTTTGTACTAAGCCACGGTAAGTGTCATAGGAAATTTGCTTACTAGACCACCCTGCATCAGCACAGGAAGCAGCCACAGCAGCAGCAGCTTCTTCAGAAGGAGCTTCCTCAGCAGGAACTTCTTCAGCAGATGGAGCTGCTGGATCGGATGCAGATGAAGTTGAACAATCTGGAGCTGTCGTTGTAATATCATGTAAATGAGTAGGATAAGAGGTACTGCCTTCTATACGGCGATAAATAACATCCGGAGGAGTGGTCACACTATCTGTACGATCTGCAAAAGAAGCATCCTTATTGGAAGGATAGTAAGAATGAGGATGTTCGTTCACCTGATCACAAGTTTGAACATAATGATCTAGAGTGAGATTGGTAACCGTAGTGACAGGGGAAGAAGTACCAGCCACTGTTTGTGCAGCCATGCTTGCACATGCTAATTGATCTTCTGTTAACCATGTATAGTAGAGATTTGTACCTGCAGTATCTACCCTATCATACATAATGCCCACGCCATCTTCAGAGGAATCAGCAGCAGCAGCAAGAGCATCCTTCAAAGCCCCCTTACCACCCTTAGTAATGCGATCTATTACTACTCCAGCACCAGCAGCACTAGGAGGAGTAACAGCAGTAGCAGCACCTGCAGCAGTAGCCTTGTCTTTAAAAGATGCTGCTTGAACTAACATACGAGAAGCATCATAGGGATGATTATTAATATTTAAGTTCTGAAGTAATTTAATGGCCTTGGGCAATGTCTTGCTATCCTTTACATCCTTTTTATCATCATCAGAGGCAGGTACATAAACAAGGGCAGGATGTTGACTCGCAAAAGCAGGATCAGAAAAAGCTGTAATGGCAGAGCAAAAGGTAACTACTGTGCTCTGCTCAATGCTTACATAAATAACCCCCAGTTCATTTAAGCCCCCTGTATTCAGGGTAAAGGCCACATACTCATTGGGAAGCAGTGGAGTAATATCAGCAATGCTTCCTTCGATTTCAGTAATTTGTGCAGGTGACATCCCACGAACAGGTACTACTCCTAATTGATTTGTCCCATTTACATCCCGCAAGAAATAAATGCGATCACCCTTCACCGAAAAACGGGGTTTGGATAAACTTGTAAAACCTGACTTTAAAAAACCATCCCACGCGCTGGCTCCATAAGTACCAATACTTAAACCTGATGGAGGATTATTAATCATCCAAAAATAATCAGCAACCTCATCTATATGCGTGTAATCTACTTGCACATTTTTAAAATCAACCAAGAGATAGTTTAAAGATCCATCAGTTTGGGTATAGGCAATTTGATGATAATCTCTACTAAATTCTAAAGTACCACTTGCAGCAGCAAAAGCATAGTCCAGGGAAGCAGTAACAGTAACAGGAGATGTAATATCATAATAATTCAGATTCTTATCCTTAAGCAAAGTTTCCGTAATGTTAAAAACATGATAATTGTCTGAAGTGGCTACATCACTTAAAGTGGCCCAATCGCTAGGGATACAAGTACCACGCAGTTGTCCTGTGCCCAACACATCAACCAAGTAAACAATCACAGGACCATCACAAGTTTTTGTTTCTGCAACATCTGCATTCAAAACAACAACCGTTGTTCCATCTGATTCTGGTACAAAGAGAGGTCTGCTTTTAGTTTCAGAACCTGTGGTTACTTGTTTAACAGTAATATCACCAGAGCCATTATCTGTGCTCATGAAAACCTGGTTAACTCCAGATGCATCTGGTTCCGTAAAAATCCCAATAGGAGTTGCATGATCAGCACTGGGAGGACCCATGGTAGTAGCACCACCATCCAATGCAAACTTGGTAGCAGACCAGGTTGCTGGGACAAAACCCAAAACAACAAAACTAAAAATGATGACTATTTTCCCAATGTTTGTTTTCATAATCACTCCTTTGGGGTCTGTTGAAAAATATAGTTTTCCATCAATTCTGTCATTCCCGCGTCATTTGTCATCCCGGCGGAGGCCGGGATCCAGTCTTAAAATTCAAAGATGGATCCCTGCTTTCGCAGGGATGACAGAGGGGAGGCATTTTTCAACAATCCCTTCCTTACAAACTGCAATCCTAATGCCAGGTAGATTGAACTCAAAATTCATCTTTCAAATAGGAGATAAAGTTTTAAGAAAATTGTTAAATTTATCAATAATTTTAATGGTTTATGGTGATTATAAAAAGATGGAAAGTTTAAAAATAAGGGCTTTAAAAAAGAAAAAGAATGTCCAATTTATGAGCTAAGCGTCAAAATTAAGACAGTTCAAGATCCAATTGATTACTTTTTTCTCAACCTGAGAATTCTCATTTTGATTGATTTCATTAATTCCCATGGGAGAAGTGGTATTAATTTCAGTTAAAAAACCATCAATCACATCAAGACCTACAAAGGAAAGACCCAATTCTTTAATAACAGGACCAACTCGCGCAATAATTTCTTCATCTCTTGAATTTAAAGTGGCTTTCTTTAAGTGGGCCCCACTATGCAAATTACCTCGAAAATCATGAGGAGCGGCAACTCTTAAAAAACAACCCAAAGGTTTTCCATCCAATAATAAAATTCTTTTATCCCCTTTTTTAGATCCTGGAAGAAATTTTTGACAAATCACATTTGTTGAAAATCCATCAGTTGTCATTTCAATCAAACTGTTTACATTGGGATTTTTTGCATCAACAAGCAAAACTCCCCTGCCCCCAGAACTATTAAGTGGTTTTAGAACAGCTTTTCGAAAACGATTTATCGTTTTAAGTAAAATTTCTTTTTGGGAAGCAATCAAAGTAGGAGGAGCTAAATCTTGAAAAAAAAGATTCAAAATTTTCTCACCAGCAAAATGAATGCCCGAGGGAGAATTAACAAAAAGAGGTTTGGGTAAATCACCCTTTCCTGATTCCAGGGCATTTTGTTCAGCCAATCCCAAAAGACTTAAGTGATTGGTATAGTTTTGATCACAAGGAGGATCTTTTCTTAGAAAAACACAATCAGCCAGCCGAACAAAAAAAATCTTTTTGGGGCCCAGCTTGTAACTAAACTTTTTTTGTTTTCTGACAACATGAATGGAGGATGCATAGAGGGCAACTTCCCCTTCCATAAAAAAAAGATCTTGTGGGGTTGCAATAAGATTTGCAAAACCTCTTTGGTTTACTTCATGTAAAAGGAAAAAAGTAGTCTCGGCAATGGGATTAAAACTTTCCACAGGGTCGGCGATTGTTAAAAATAAGGGGGTTTTCTTTTTCATTTAAGAATTAGGTTTAAGAATAGAAATAGCATCATTCGATTTTAAATCAAGATACGCATCGGGAAGATAACCAGTATTTGAAACAGGAAAACACACCAAATCTCCACGACGAATTTTTTCAAAATCACGATTGGTGTTAGAAGCCAATTTATCCAAGCGAGTTAAATGATATCGCCCTTTGGGACCACATAAAACTACCTCCCGCTTTCCATTACTGGGCATTTGATTAGAGATAGATCGAAATAAAAAATCATCAAAAGTAACTTCACGAGGAGTTTTTCCTAAAACAAGATAAGAAGTAGCTAAAAAATCTTTTTTATTCCCAATGAGTCGATCTACCTTTTCAATCATCTCTGGTCTTTCCCATGAAAAATAAAAATGACACCAATCTTTTTTATTAGCCACATTTAATGGGCACACTTCTTGATGAAGACAGGGTGCATGAACAAAACCAGATTTTTTATCAACTACAATATAATCTCTAATGGCCTGCAGGTCTCTTGATGATTTTTTAAGTGCGGGTTCGAGTAAAATAAGTTTTCCCCTGGGTTCCAAATGATCGCTCATCAATTGATTGATAAAATCTGCACATTTGTTTCTATCTCCAATTTCGTTTAACACATTGGAAACTACAATGAAGTGATAGCGATGTTTACGCAAAAAACGAAGTAACCCTCCCCTTTTAATATCATAATTTTTTACAGAACAAGCCGACTTAAAACCTGTAATATTTCCCAGCTTTAAGGCATAGGCATCATGAAGGGCTTTAGCATCTTTTAAAATATGAAAATTATGATCGAGAAGAGTAAAATCGAGCCAAGCATCTTTTATTTTTTTTGCTTTTAGAAGCTCTGCATAGTGAGTCATAAAACCCAAAGACATGGTAGCTGGCCCGCAACCCATATCAAGAATACGCACTTGCCCCGAAACTAATTCTTTTGGTTCAAATTGCCTTAAAACAGCAATCATTTTCATCAAATTAACAGGTAAAAAATAAAAAAGATAACCAGATCTTAAGACAGGATCATTAAAGTAATCCTTTGGCAGAGCTCCTCTTCCCTCGGTAAAATAATCTGAAAGCCTTTTAGCGCCCTTAGAAAAATAAACCCAATCTTTTTGATTAAAAGTTTTGTGTACGTTTACTCCTTTGAGAAAAGAAGTTTTCAAATAGTGTTTGATTAAATTTTCAAGATCATCCGGCATCAACAGCATCAAACCCCCATATCATCCCTCAAGATCAAACTTCAATACAAAACGAATTAATCCAGTAACCAAAGGAAAAGGGGCTGCTCTTTCTACAGTACGAATGGCTTCTTGGTCTAAAACAGAAATACCCGAGGAACGCTCTACTTGAATTTGCCTGGGAAGGCCTGTGGGGTCGATAGAAAACGATAACAGCACATCTCCTTTAAGTTTATTTTCTAAAGCAAATTGGGGATAACGTCTTTGATATAAAATTTGGCGATGAATTTGACGTAGGATGTCTTCCCTGCCTTTGTCACTGCTTTGATCGGTGCCCGCTCCCTCTCCACCCGCGGGAGTTGTCGAATCTCCATTACCTTTTGTTACTGAAAAATTCTGAATAGGAGGAGTCTCTATTTGCTTTGGTTTTTTTATATTTAATTCCCCCACAGATTCTAAAAAAATCATAGGAACAAGGTCGTTTTGCCCACCACCCCAATTTTTTAAAGGTTGTACTGAAAAGAGCCAAATAAAAAAAATAACGAGAATCACATGGAGCACAAGGGACGAAAAAAAAGATTTAGAGAAAGACATGGTAGGCCTTGCCATCACAGGTTGTAACCATCTGGGAAGATATTCCAAAAACAGACTTAATTTTTTCAACAGTTAAAACAGATTTGGGAGTATCACCTCCTAAAAGGTGCCCTTCTTTAATTAAATAAATACGATCACAATATTGATGAGCTAAATTAATTTCGTGAGTAATACAGGCCACTCCCATATTTTGCTCGTAGGCTAAGCGTTTCAACAAAGTAAAAGTAGATTGTTGATGAGCTAAATCAAGGTGGGTGGAAGGTTCGTCTAAAAGAATAAAGGGGGTTTTTTGGGCAAGGGCACGGGCAATGAGAAGCCTTTGTTTTTCTCCTCCTGAAAGAGTATCAACTGGCCTTGTTGCAAAAGACCAACAATCAGTTTGTTGCATGGCCAATCTTGCAATTTCACAGTCTTCGGCAGAATCAAAACCTGCAAAACCAACATAGGGCGTGCGTCCCATCAATACAACTTCCAGAGCAGAATAAGAAAATGGAAAATGCTCTTCTTGAGGGACAACAGCAATCATTTGGGCTAATCCTTTTGGTTTTAAATTTTTAGTTGGTATCAGATAAAGGGTGGCCGATCCTGAATAATTGGGATAAATTCCACTCAAAACACGAAGAAGGCTAGTTTTTCCAGAACCATTGGGCCCTAAAATCCCAACAAACTCTCCTCTTTTGAGATGAAAACACATCTCTTTCAAAATCAATTTATCTCCTAAAGTGAGTGATAAATTTTTTGTTTCAATCATAAAATCGAGGCCCTTTGTTTTCGAAGAAGAAAAATAAAAAAAGGCCCGCCCGTTAAGGCTGTAATCACTCCAACAGGAAGCTGAAGATAAACCTCGCCACTGGTAACAACTGATCTGGCAATAAAATCACAAACCACAAGAAAAATGCCACCACCCAAAGCTGAAGCAGGAATTAAAAGTCTGTGATCTGGTCCAAAAATTAAACGCAAAACATGAGGCACAAAAAGACCCACAAAACCAATCAAACCAGCCACGGCAACACTGGCTCCCACCATGAGCGAAGAAACAACAAAGAAAATTTTTCTAAGTTTTTGATCATTAACTCCAAGCCTTAAAGCTGCTTCTTCACCCAAGGACATCACATTTAGATTTTTAGAAAGAAGAGTGGTTACTATCACTCCCAAAAAAACAATGGCAAATAACCATAAGACAGTATTCCAACTGGTAGCTTCTAATGAACCCATTAAAAGATAAATAATTTGTTGAGACTGCCCTATTTCAACCAAGGCATTAATGAGAAGAACCAAAGCAAAGGCAAAAGCATTAAACATCAGGCCCGTTAGAAGAAGCGAAGAAGATGAAAGCCTGCCACCAACTTGAGCTATCCAATAAATTCCTACAAGTGATAAAAGAGCAAAAATAAAACTCACTCCCAACATCAATTGAAAAGAAAGTCCAAGAGCAAGACCTACAACTCCTCCTAGGGCAGCTCCCCCAGAAACCCCCAAAATATAGGGATCAGCCAAGGGATTACGGAGAAGAGATTGAAAGTTAACTCCTGTAACTGAAAGAGCAGCTCCTACTAAAAAGCCCAACAGAACCCTGGGAAGCCTTACATAGTAAAAAATTTCTCTGGCCCAAGAACTCTCTGAAAATAAAATTTCATTCATAGAAAGTGCTGGCCTTCCAAAAAAAGTAACCAGGACCAGGGTGACAAGAGAGGCTGCAAACAGAATGCCCATGATAAACCCAAAACGTTTTGTTGTGAGTGTGGTTGTTTTTCGCATCATGGTGTTTCAAAAACTTTAATCAATGCGTTTACTCCATCCATCAACCTGGGGGATGGTCTAAAAAGATTCATATCCAAGACGATTCTTTTTTTAGACTTCCAATGAGGAACGCCTGGATAAATTTTTTCCAAAGCAAGAGTTTCATTTCCCATGGACAAATCCAAAATAACATCAAAAGAAATTCTCAAAACTTCCTCCAAACTTAAAATGGGATAGCGTGTGTTAGAAACAACCCCATTTTCTAAACCTACATGTTTAATCATATCTCCCACAAAATTATTCTCACCAACAACAACAATGGGTTTTTTACCCACCAAGGCTAAAACCTGGATTTTATGAGAAGCCAAACGATTCTTGGTTAACAAAAGATCTGTTTTAAGTTGGGCAACCAGGATTGCTCCTTTTTGGCCCACTCCCAAGATATCGGCTATTTTTTGGATGGAATCCAGGGTTTCCTGGATACCTTGAAAACCATAGGTTTTAACTGGAATACCGCGGGATAAAAGAAACTCAATTTCCTTTTTCACACTATTTTCTTCGGAGGCCATAACCAGAGTTGGTTTTTGGGCCAAAATAGCCTCAATATCAGCATGAATATAATCAGCAACGGGGGGTAATTTTTTAGCTTGGGGAGGATAATCACAATAGGTAGTAACTCCAACCACTTCATTTCCAAGCCCCAAAGCAAAAAGAATTTCAGTAATATTGGGTTTTAAAGAAACAATACGTAAGGCTCTATCAGTAGCTTGGGCATCTAGGGACACCACAAACCCTATCAAAACTAAAAATAAAAAAATTATACGTCTCAATATTTTCATAAATATATGAAATTATTAATAATTTATTTTAGACCCCATCTTGACACAGCGCGTTATAATAGTTAACATTCAAATGAGGTAATAAATATGAACATAGCCATTACATTCTGGTTAGGTTTTCTGGGAGGATTAACTGTAATCACCTTTATCGTAGGGTGGATTACAAGTTTAATACCGCCACGTAAGACGTCCAAAGTATTCCCGTCCAGGCAAAGGAAATCCTACCACATCTACAATTTGGTCATTCGTTAAGTTCTTACCCTCCACTGAAAGAGCCCAATGAGAACTTATAGTCCAAATCACTCCTGAATTTAAAACCAAACGAGCTAGTACCACACGTGTGTTTAAAGGGTCCAAGTAATTCTCATCCATAAAATTACCTTCTACAAATATTCTAACGGGCTTAATCAAATAAGATAATTCACCAGAAAATTCAGATTTTGGTTTTCCAGCTAAAAATAAGCCTAAATTATCACCCCGATCTTTTGCCCATTGAAAAGTATACCCTGCCTTAAAGGAAATACGTTTTAAAAGATCCCATTTCCCAGAAAGTTCAAAACCATTAATGCTAGCTTTACCTACATTTTCGGCCCTAGCAAAAGCTCCACTTTGTTCAAATTGGATGAGATCGTTAAGTCTTTTATCAAAATAAGTTGCCTCAAAATAACCTTCATTTAACCAAGACCATTCTGGGAAAAGAAAACAAAAACCAACATCCCATTGAATTGTTTTTTGTGGATCCAGGTATGGATTTCCAACTACATTTCCCCTATCCCCAAACAATTCATAAAAATTAGGATACCGCCGCGTCGAACTTGCATGAGCTAATAAATTCAAATGCTCCATCAGCTTTGCTTGTATCCCTAAACGCATAGACACATTGTGATGAATCACATTGTTTTCACTAGGAACGGCGACAGAAAAAGCAGGATCATCATCAAAAAGATGATTGAACACATTTTCTAACCATACTGCAGGAGAAAAACGAAGACGACGATTCCACACATCCCATTCATCTCCCACCCCCATATTCCACTGATGCCTAAAACTGCTAGATCCTCCATCTGTTGTTGCAAGATAATCTGTTGGAGTAAATTTTTCTCCCTGATAACTCATAAAAGCCGAGAGACGATTCACGGAATTAAGGGAATAAGAAAAAGCCAATTTGTTTCCAAAAAGAAGGGTTTCATTATTGGTATCCTGCCCAGCTCCTAATCCAATTTCTGCATTGTGATCATCAAACTGTTCCTTAAAAAAACGCCCATATAAAAGATTTTCAAAAGAAAGTTTTGAAATTAAAAAATCATCCCTCTTCACTTTTAATGCCGAAAGCCATTGTTTACTTGTTAAAGAAGTATCCACTGCCTGATTAGTTGAAAGCCCAGGTACACCCCGGTTTTGAAAAAGAAAATGATGCAAAAATTCGAGTTGTGTTTTTGCATCAAGAGTGTGAGCTATTTTAAAAAAGGGATGAAGAGTTTGTGACTGGTTATTTTGTCTTTCTACCCTTTGATCATCAGCTAAATTAAGCGGAGTACCATTATCATCTAAAAAATCAAAATCTCCACTGGTTCGATGATATCCCACCCCAGCTAAAAAGCCCCAATTTCCTTTTTTATGATTAAAATGTTGAGAAAAATTAACGGTATTAAAACTTCCATACCCAAGCCCACCAGAAAAACTCAAGCCTTCCTCTAAGGCAGATGTTTTTAAGGCAACCAATCCACCCGAAGGAGCCACGCCAGTTTCTAGGGGAGCACTCCCCCGATAAATTTCTATTGTTTCAATCCCATCCATTAAAAAAGGGGCCAAAGCCACACTAGATCCATCAGCTGAGTTTAAGGGGATACCATCTAAGGTTACCATCACTTCATCGGCATTTGAACCTCGAATCGATAGAGAGCTTGATTCTTCTAGGCCACCAAAGCGGGTTAAATGAATCCCGGGTTCATGTTTTAAAACCTCGGTAACCGTTACAAAACGCTCGTGATAATCTCTTCCTTTAATTTGACTTTTGGTAGCAGCATCCTCCTTGCTCCCCCCCCCTTCTACCACCACATCGGGAAGAAGCATCACTTCCTCAGCCCAAGCAGGAGAGATAGAAAAAAACAAAAGAAAAACCAGAAATTGAAAAAATTGAATCGTCAGGTTAACTAAATCTGGATCGCCACGCTCCCCTTCGCTCTCGCTCAGGGTCGCTCGCGATGACAATTGCTTATTCATTTGAGTAGGATGTAATAACAATTTTCTATAACCATTAAAAATAACGAGCTTGATAAGCAAGGATAAAAATATTAAGAATTTAGTCATGAAAATTAAGGATTTTCTGCCCCGTTTTATGCTCCGGCAGTGGGAACAATGGTTTAAAAAAATGGAGGGGGCCCTTGTTTATTTTACCCCAAGCTATGTTGCTAAAAATAATCATTGGTTTTCTCCCTTAATTGCTGTTGTTGCTCTGATTATGGTTGTGGTTTTAGTAGGAATAGCCGTGGGATCTTTTTTTAGTCTTTTTGCCAGCCTTTTGGTTCTCTACTTCATTCTCACCAAAATTTTTGGAATTCGTCTAGAAACAGGAGATATTTTTGTTATATAATGCACAACAAAGGAGTGTTCATGTCTTGGGATAGTCATAGCAAGGCACATTCTCATAAGGGTTTAACCATCATTGAAAAAAGTGATGCTACTCCCAAAGAAAACCACAAACTAGCCTTAGTACTAGCGGGCGGAGCTATCTCCGGGGGAGCTTTTAAAGTAGGCGGCTTAAAAGCTTTAAACGATTATCTCATCAATAAAAAAGTAACTGATTTTGACATTTACGTGGGGCTTTCTGCAGGTGCTTTTTTATCGGCACCTCTAGCGGGAGGTATTTCTCCAGAAGAAATGCTTGCTAGCTTAGACGGAAAATCAAAACAATTTTCTCAACTCTCACCTTTTAGCCTCTATAAACCTAATTTTTCAGAATTTATCAAACGCCCCATGGAGTATGTGTATGGCCATTTAACCTATATACCTGGTATTCTCTATGATCTTTTTTCTGCCTATCCTAATTTGAAAAAACAATTTTGGTCCAACCTCAAAGATCTTCTCCGACATCCCGATTATTCCACTTATGAACAACTCATGACCCCACTTTTGAGAGTAATGTATTCCACGAGAACAGTCCTGCAAATTGGGGAAATTCTCCCTTCTGGTTTTTTTGATAATGAACCCCTGGAAAAATACTTGGCCGGCAATATGAAAAGAAATCGCATGGCCAATAATTTTAAAGTCTTAAAAAAGATGACAGGAAAATCCTTGTATATCTCGGCCATGAATCTAGATACCTCCGAACGTGTGATCTTTGGACCAGATGAAAAAAATGATGTTACCATCTCACAAGCCATCCAAGCTTCTTCTGCTATTCCTGGCTTTTACAAACCCGCACGCATTAAGGGTGTTGACTATATTGATGGGGGAGTTAGAAAAACCGCCAATATCGATATTGCCTTTGATAAAGGGGCTGACCTTACTATTTGTTACAATCCTTTTAGGCCCTTTCATAATGAAGTTGTCATTGAGTATTTAAGAGAAGAAAATAAATATATCACCAAATCTAAACGCATTGCAGATTGGGGTTTAGGCATGGTGTTTAACCAAGTGTTTCGCACCCTCTTTCATTCGCGTCTTATGAATGCTATTCAAATGTATCGTGAAGATCCTTCCTTTAAAAAAGATTTAATCCTCATTGAGCCTAAAGAAGATGATAATGACTTTTTTGTACTCAATCCCCTCTTTTTCTGGACACGAGCCAAAGCTGCCTCTCAAGGGTTTCATTCGGTTTCTCAATCTATCGATGCTAATTTTGATCGCTTAAGTCTCTTGCTGAAAAAATATGGTCTTCAAATCACCCGAGATATTGTAACACGCGATCAAGAAAAAATGGAACGTTCACGCTACGACGACCATGTGGTGATGGATGTTTTAGAAAATCCACCCCCACGTCGCCATCTGAAAGTTGTTACCGCAAATAAATAGGGGCACGGCGCGCCGTTGCTTCTATTCAAAAGGCTTTATGGATTTGGCCCTGGCTTTAAAGTAGTAGCTCCCGAATAAATTAAATAAGGTTTCCATTTTTCTACGAGCTTAGGTCCAATACCTTTAACAGACAAAAGATCTTGCTCATTTTGAATGGTCTTTTTTTGTCTGGCTTCCATAAGGCTTTGGGCTTTAGCAACACCCACACCAGGCAGCAACATGAGTTGCTCGCTGGTAGCTGTATTGGGGTTTAAGTTCCCAGATAAAATAATTCCAAAAACTAACATCATTAAAAAGTTACGCATAAATTCCTCCTGCGCGAAAGAAATGCAAAATACGTTCCATGTATGAAAAATAAAATGCGGGTCGCCAAAAAAATTCCCCCCTCCCTTGAGGGGAGGGGGCCAGGGGGAGGGTGGACTAAATTTTCACCCTCTCCCTAACCCTCCCCCCTCAAGGGGGAGGGGACAAGACAGCGCCACCCGCAAATTCTATCGTCCATAAATCGGACTACATTTTCCTCGAAATCACGTAATCAGCAATACGCTGAAGGGTTTCTTTTTCTAGGCTGGGTTTAAAAGAAGCAAGGCCAAGGGTGGCACGATCAACATACCCTCTTGCCATTTTGATGGTATCTCTAATTCCCTCACATTCTTCTACAATACGCAAAACTTCGACAAATTCTTTGGGCGAGGTATTATCAGTAATTAAAGCCTTACGAATGATACTTCGATCTTTTTCAGTACTTCTGGAAATAGCTAAAATAAGTGGCAGGGTTAATTTTCCTTCACGTAAATCAGTACCATTTACCTTGCCAAACTCTTCAACAGCTGCTGTATAATCAAGCACATCATCCACCAATTGAAAGGCAATACCTAAATTAAGACCAAATCTTTTAAGAGAATGTTCAAACTCCTCAGACACACCACCCAAAATAGCTCCACACTGACAGGCAGCCCCAATCAAACTCGCTGTTTTTCCAGTAATGATGCGCAGATAATCTTCTTGAGTTGTTTGAAAATCATTGCTCTTGGTGATTTCTAAAATTTCACCCTCTGTTAAAATGGTAACAGCATCTGTAACTACACGCAAAACCTTGGTATCTCCATGCCGCACTAAAATATCCATGGCCCGACAATAAAAAAAGTCTCCCACCAAAACACTCACTTGGTTTCCCCATTTACGATTGGTGGTTTCTCTGCCACGCCGCATGGGAGCCGAATCGATAACATCATCGTGCAACAGTGAAGCCGTATGCATAAACTCGATAGCAGCCCCAATTTCTAAGGAAGCCCTTCCTTGGTAACCAGACAGTTTCGAAGTAATGAGAGTTAAAATAGGGCGCAAACGCTTCCCCCCATTGTGAATCACATACCCCACTACATTTTCCACAAAGGGGACAGTAGAACTTAAGTTGGCATGAACTATCTTCTCTAGTTCATCAATTTCCTGCCTCATGGTAAGGCAAATATCTCTTAAATCCATCAGGGGGACCTAAAGCATCTTGGATCCCATCTGTCAAAAGATTTCCTTCCCTGGCCTCCGCGGACAGGCCTTTTAATCATGGACTTATCCTCCTTTTTTTCGATATAACCCCCCATTCAATGACACAAATTTTTCATCATCCTCAAATTGATCCCATCTTTAAACAGGGGAATAATGGAGCTGGGGTTTTAGTTCTGCATGGTTTTACAGGCACACCTGATTCGATGCGCCCCTTAATTAATTACTTAAATCAAAAAAATTTTACAGTATCGGCTCCTCTTTTAGAGGGCCATGGTCAAACACCTGAACAATGTGCTAAAACCAACTGGCAAGATTGGTTTTCTTCAGTGCAAAAAGCCTACATGGAATTGCATCAAAAATGTTCTCGTATTTTTGTTTGCGGGCTCTCATTAGGATCGCTTTTAACCCTCAAACTTGCAGAAGAATATCCCCAATCAATTTCAGGCATTGCCTGCCTGGCCACTCCGCTTTATTTTAAACCCTGGATTCAAGCCACCATTCAGTTGGTAAAACACACACCTCTTAAAAATTTATGGCGTTTTCAGAAAAAATATGAGGTTGATATCAAAGATCCTCAAGCAAAAAAAAATTTCTGGAATTACGACCTCATGCCTACTTCTTCCATTGTGAGTATTGCAGATTTACAAAATGTGATTCGTCCTCAACTTGCTTCTATCCATATGCCACTTCTGGTTATTCATTCACGGCATGATAACACAGCCACCTATGGCTCCATGGCTAAAGTTGCTTCCAGTGTGTCTTCGGCCATCACTGAAACGATTACTTTAGAAAATTCTTACCACATCATCACTTTGGATTATGACAAAGACCTAGTAGCAGAAAAAGTAACATCCTTTTTTGAAAGATTTTTATAAGGGAGATTTATGAAAGATTTAATTCTTGCTATCGACCAAGGTACAACAGGAACTACAGTTTTAATTGTTGATAAAAATGCCAATATTTTAGCGAAAAAAAATAATGAGTTCCCCCAATACTTTCCAAAACCTGGCTGGGTAGAGCATGATCCCAAAGAAATTTGGGAATCCACCACCAAAACAATTGGTGAAATCTTAAACCTTGGGGGCATTGCTTCTGGCCGCATTGCAGGTATTGGAATTACAAATCAACGAGAAACAACTTTGATCTGGAATCGAAGCAATGGGATCCCCATTCATCATGCCATTGTTTGGCAAGATCGACGCACATCTGATTTTTGTGCCAAGCTTAAGAAAGCTAAAAAAGAAGCCTTCGTTAAGGCACGCACGGGTTTAGTTTTAGATCCGTATTTTTCTGGGACTAAAATACGCTGGCTTCTAGAGCATGTTCCCAATGCTAGAAATCAAGCAAAACTGGGAGAGCTTGCTTTTGGAACCATTGATACTTTTTTGGTATGGATGCTCTCGGGTGGAAAAAATCATGTCACCGATGTTTCAAATGCCTCACGCACCTTGCTCATGAATTTAAAAACTCTCGAGTGGGATCCACTGCTTTTAAAACTCTTCAATATTCCAGAAGCCCTGCTTCCTCAAATTTGCTCAAGCTCGGAAGTTTATGGAGTAACAAAAGGAGTTCCCCATCTTCCAGATGGCATTCCTATTTCTGGCATCGCTGGAGATCAACAAGCAGCGTTATTTGGACAGGCTTGCTTTACAGCAGGTGATGCCAAATGTACCTATGGAACAGGATCATTCTTGCTTATGAATATTGGCAAAAAACCTGTGATGTCTAAAAAAGGGCTTTTAACAACAGTGGCCTGGAAAATTGGGCATCAAGTTGCTTATGCCTTGGAAGGTTCTTCTTTCATTGCAGGAGCCGCTGTGCAATGGCTAAGAGACGGGCTTAAAATGATTGAAAAATCTTCAGACATAGAAGCACTAGCCCAAAGTGTTACAGATAATGGGGGAGTGTATTTTGTGCCCGCCCTAGCAGGTCTTGGTGCTCCCCACTGGAATCCAGAAGCCAGGGGTGTAATCCATGGATTAACTCGTGGAACTCATCGTGGCCATATTGCAAAAGCCACTCTCGAAGGTATTGCTTTCCAACAAACCGAAATTTTATTAGCCATGGAATCTGACTCTCAAAAGAAATTAAAAAGTCTCAAAGTGGATGGAGGAGCTGCGGCTAACAATCTACTCATGCAATTTCAAGCTGATGTCTTGGGCACCAAGATTGTACGCCCTCGTGTAATTGAAACAACAGGCTTAGGAGCAGCCTTTCTTGCAGGTTTGGCTGTAGGGTTTTGGAAGGATGAAGCTGAAATTACCAAGTCTTGGCAAGAAGATAAAACTTTTACTCCAAACTTAAAACCCACAGAACGAAAAAAACTTCTTCAAAAATGGATCAGTGTGGTTAAAAAGGCCTAAAATATGCACAAGCTAAACAAACTCATTAATACAAACATTGGGGGTAGTGAAGAGCTTATTACCCCAGAAGAAATGCGTCGCCTTATTCCCGCAAGCGAGAAGGCTCTGCATCATGTTTTAAAAAGCAGACAAACTATTTGTGAAATTTTGGATGGAAAAGATAAAAGACTTCTCATTGTAGTTGGTCCCTGCTCTATCCATGATACCAAGGCCGCCAAGGAATATGCTGAAAAACTACACACACTCAAAAACAAACTTGCTGATGAGCTTTTTATTGTTATGCGCGTGTACTTTGAAAAACCCCGTTCTACCACTGGCTGGAAAGGCCTCATTAACGATCCTTACTTGGACGATTCATTCCATATTGAAGAAGGCCTCAAAATTGCCAGAAAACTTTTAGTTGAACTTAACGAAATGGGGCTCCCTTGTGCTACCGAAGCCCTAGATCCTATTACTCCCCAATACTTGGCTGAATTTATTAGCTGGGCAGCCATAGGAGCCAGAACAACCGAATCTCAAACTCATCGTGAAATGGCCAGTGGGCTTTCGATGCCAGTGGGAATTAAAAATGGAACCGACGGAAGTATTCAGGTGGCTGTTAATGCTTTAAAATCTGTAAAAACTCCGCATCATTTCTTGGGTATTAATCAAGATGGTAAAATTTCAAAATTCTCCACGCGAGGTAACCTTTATGCTCACATTGTTTTACGTGGCGGCGAGGGAAACCCCAACTATGATGCCGCTAACATCAAAAAATGTGAAGAAGTTTTGGTAACCAATGGTTTACGCACTCAAATTATCGTCGATTGTTCACATGCAAATTCTAACAAGGATTATAAAAAACAAGAGATGGTGTTAAAAGATTGCCTCACACAAATTTCAAAAGGCAATAAATCCATTGTTGGTTTTATGATTGAAAGTAATTTGGACGAAGGAAGTCAAAAAATTCCTGAAGATCTTTCTCAACTGAAATACGGGGTTTCCATTACCGACCCTTGCGTGGGCTGGGACACAACAGAAAAGATGCTTGTACAGATCCAAAAAACCCTTAAAACAATCACAAGAAAATAACCCTTTCTCAAAGTGGATAGGGATAGGGCCCATGATCAGGTATAGGATCGATATATTGCCTTCGAAAAACAGGATCCTGCATTCGGCAAACCTTGGCCCGTGTACAATAAGGCTCTGAGGAAATCATTTTTTCCCAAAGAACCTTGATGCTTTTTTCTGGAAAACGACCAATGGTTAAAGGGGTAAAATCACACGGGCACATATCTCCCAAGGCCGTCATATAAAACTGGGTGTTCGCGGCAAAACAAAAAGCCGATCCTTTTTCACTGGTCATTGTGGATTGAACAGATAAGCCTGGGTAGTCTCCTTGTTTGCGATAATGTTTCACAAGTTGAGCAATATGTTGACGATGAGTTGGAGTGAGAAAAAAGTCTTCGTGTTTTAGCCACCTTCCACTTGGAAGCGCGTCAAAAAAAGTAATTTCTTGGGCCCCAATGCTTTTACCCAATTCCATCATTTTTTCAAAGTGCCCCATCTGCATTCCTTGTGGGCTCAAATAACTGGAAATACCAGCAATTAAACCTGCTTTTCGCATCTCTTTTATACTTGAGATAGCCTTGTCAAAAAGTCCTTTGCGATGCCGAAATGCATCATGTATTTTTGCTTCAGAGCTGTCCAAGGAAACAAAGGCTCCCAAGAGTCCCGCTTGTTTTAAACTCCGGCATCTTTTTTCATCCAAAAGCTCACCATTTGTAAACAAAATGGAAACTGCCTTCAAAGGATCTACACAGCAAATAATTTCTTCCAAATCCTTTCTGAGCAAAGGCTCCCCTCCCAAAAAAATAACGGTGGTAACCCCTAGATCAACTGTTTGTCTCACTGCTTCTTGAAGTTCTTCCTTGGTTAAGCCTGGTCGTTGGCTATGATTATAAAAAACAGCAGAACAATGATCACATTCACATTGACAATTTTTAATAACCGAAAGCGTAGCGGTTGCCGGAATTCTCTTTTCTTTGAAACGTCTTTGAAGCCTGTGGTCTAAGGAACGCACTCCTGCGGGATGGGCTAAGGGAGGTTGATAAAGGGAATAGAGAGGAGAGCCATCCACCATGGCAAGAACACGATAAGAAGTAACCTTGCCCAGATATTTTTTTAAATATTCTTGATGTTCAGAAATAAGGCAAGGGGCATCAAGCTCCCATTGGCCATCTCGAAAAACAACAGAAAACGTCTGGACACACATAATTATTGTTTGGCGATTTGACATCCGATAAGTTTGGCTTGTTCGACAATCTTGAGGATGTTGTTTTTACCAATGCGAGGATAATGTACTCCGGCTGAAACCATGGAGAAACCACGATGATGTTTTAAAAGGGATCGAGAGAAAAATTTTGTGAGAACATCATCCCGATGACCCGAGCGTAAAAAGGTCCGCGACCATTTTTGAAGGCCGAGAGTGATAGCCCCTAAATGATTAGCCCCGCCTCCAAGATGGGCAATAACAACGCCAGGGCATTTCATATAGGCCACCCAAATTCGATGATGCCCCCGCCCTTTTTTTAACACTGCCATCTTAATCATAGGAAACATATCCTCTCCTACACCTTAAAAGTAATACCATGTGGAGACGAACGGGATCGAACCGTCGACCTCCGCAATGCCATTGCGGCGCTCTCCCAACTGAGCTACGTCCCCGAATACAGGTCACTTTCCTATCAAGAAAAAAGGCAAGTCGTCAATCAATCTTAAAAATGAAATGGACGAATACCCCACCATACGGGGGGCAAGCAAGATTCGCCCCTACACAATTGACAACTCGCACTTTTCATCCTAGGCATTACAAAATGCTTTACCAAATTTTAAAATCAAAAATTCACCGAGCAACTGTTACCGATGCCAATGTTGACTATGAAGGATCCATCACTCTCGATGGCGAATTGATGGAAGCCGGTGGTTTTATTACTAACGAAATGGTGCATATATGGGATGTAACCTCAGGAGATCGTCTCTACACCTATGTAATGCCACCTGCAGAACGAGGCTCTGGTACCGTATGTATTAATGGTTCTGCCGCCTTGCGCATTAAAAAAGGGCATACCATCATTATCACTAGTTTTGTGAATTTAACTCCAGAAGAAGTAAACAGACACAAACCCACCAAAGTTCTTGTTGATAAGCAAAATAAAATTCAAGCGATTAAAAAAGAATAATGTTCCGTCATCCCCATGAAAATGGGGATCCATCTTTGTCATCGCGGGTATCCCGTAGGGGCAACCCCCTGTGGTTGCCCATAATCGGGCAGGCACAGGGGCCTGCCCCTACAATTAATTGGGTTATTGCAATGACGGAATCAAAAGATGGATCCCTGCCTTCGCAGGGATGACAAAGAGGCGTGGGGATGACAAAAAATATGAGAATGACATTTCAAAAATTTTTTCTTATTTCTGCTTCAATGTGAGGATTATCCCAATCTTGGGGACCAACAAATTTGTGCAAGATAACTCCCTGTTTACTGACAAGGTAAGTCTCGGGCAACATGTAGGTTCCTAAATTATCTGCAGCTTCCATGTGAGGATCAAAAAAAATACGAAAAGTAAAAGGAATTTTTTTTCGAAAAGAAACCACATCTTGAGATTTATTATCCATGGAGATAGCCACCAGTTCAAGAGGGGTTCCAACCATTTTTTTCATGAAAGAATTAAGTAAAGGGATTTCTGGAACACAAGAAGAGCACCACGAAGCCCAAAAATGAATCAACCTCAGTTTATTTGACTGAGGACTTACTGTAATTTTTGCACCTGCCTCGTCTAATAAATGAAGAGTAGGAATAACATGCCCCACCTGCCCATCTGTGGTTTGTGCATTTTTTTGAACATAAAACCACAAACCTAAAATGATAAAAAATAAAACTAAAAAAACACGAGCCTGTTTATTCATTGTTTAATGTTATCATAATTCAAAATGTCTGAAAAACTCATTTTGAAAATTAAACTAAAATAAGTGAATATTGAAATAAAGAAAGTTCGGCATACAGGTGTTGATAAAGAGACTCGGTGAGGTGAATATGAATTTGGTTTCGATATTGCTTAAGTTTTTGAAGCAATATTCCAAGAGAAGGCCAGCTTGATTCTTCAAGTTCATGACAATTAATCACTACCACTTCATGGTTTTTCTTGAGAGTTTTAGAAAGCACTCGAGCAAGTCTACTGGATAATTTTGCATCAAATGACTTTTTTAAATCAATCCAAACAGAGGGTCTGTCCTTAAAAATTTGCAGGCGCAAAGCAACCAATCCAGTTTGCCAGGCTTCTTGTACATTTTTTATCACTCTTCTTTGTAGTAATTCTAAAAGAGTTTCAGTTTTTACAAGTGATCTGTTTAAAGACCTCTCCCAAAAATTTTTAAGTGATAAAACTACAATCCAATCAGTAATCACGGTGGCTAAAAGATCAGGACGACGAATGGTTAAACTGAGTGATTTTAAAAAATAATAAAAACATCCAAAACCACCAGGAACAATCCCATGCCAAAATAATTGCCAAAAATAATTCATTTTTTGTTTCAAACTTAAATGAGAAGAAACAAGAGTTTGCTTCATATGAGGCAGTTTATGAGCTAAACGACGATAGGTAACATGATGAGTTAAAAGCCGTACATAAAGACTTTTATAACCTTCGACCAGTTCATCATAAGTCATCTGAAGGGGAATAATATTGGTTAAGGGGGCTGTATTATCAGGAGTATTTATATTGCGCAAACGTCCTGCCTCATAAAGACGTTTATGGAGAGGTGTCTTGGGAGCAGCATATAAAAGCCCCACCATGGCCATTGCAATTCCCGAAGAAACAATAAATTCATACTGTCGATCAAAAATAGTTTTATCATCTGAATCAAAACCAACAATAAATCCGGCTGTTATATCGATTCCATAGGAATAAATGGTTCTGAGAGAAGTTAAAAGATCCCCTCGCAAATTTTGAGTTTTTTTGGTCTCTTGAAGACCTGCAGCACTTGGCGTTTCAATTCCAATAAACACCCATTCAAAATTGGCTTGTTTAAACAAAGCCATGAGTTCGCTATCCTCAGCCATATTAATCGAAGCTTCAGTACCAAAGCTAAAACGATAATGATGCTTTTCTTGATATTCAGCCAAAAAATGTAAAAGTTTTTTCGCCAAAGCCCGATTTCCTATCAAGTTATCATCAACAAAAAAAACACCAGTTATTCCCTGGGCACGTAATACATCAAGCTCTTGCCCAATTTGTTCTACTGTTTTTGTTCGCGGCTTACGGCCAAACATAACAATAATGTCACAAAATTCGCATTGAAACGGACAACCACGAGAAAATTGGAGGGATACTTTTTGATAAGATTGAAGTTTAATCAGATCATAACGCGGCACAGGCGATGTGGTAACATCAACAACATCTGTTTCTTGATAAAGCTTCTCTGGTTTGCCAGCTAAAAAATCAACACAAAACTTTGGCCAAATATTCTCCGCCTCACCAGAAACAATGGTATCGGCTAACCCTTCATATTCTTCAGGACAAAGAGAAGCATAGGAGCCACCAACTACTGTATAAATTCCACGCCTCCGAAAATGTTCTAAAATTTCCTTTTGTCGTGATACCTGCACTCCCATACCACAAACTCCTACGATATCAGCCTTAAAAGACCAATCGATTGGTTCTACATTTTCATCAATAATTGTAATTTCCCAATTTTGTGGTGTAAGGGCTGCAAGGGTTGCCAAGCCTAATGGAGAATTAACAGCTTTTTTATCTTTGATAATTGTATTCATGGCCCAAGAGAAACTCCAAAAACTCTCAGGAAATTTGGGATTGATAAGTAAAAGTTTCATAAAGAGGTGATATTGATCATATAAAAGAGATGATGTCTAGTTTTTAGTTGCCAGATCGTCTACCCTTAAACTAAGGGTCTTTCTAAAAAACGATACTGAACGGCTTCTAAAAGATGGGAGGTTTCAATCACACTTACCCCTGCTAAGTCTGCAATGGTTCGAGATACTTTTAAAATACGATCGTGGGCCCTGGCAGATAGATGAAATTTGTCCATTAAATTTTTCATAATTTGTTTTGATTCGGGTTTTAATTCACAATATTTACGAATATTTTTTGACCCCATGTGAGCATTTAAAGAATGATTTTTAAATCTTTTTTGTTGCAAACATCTCACCTCATCTACTCTTTTTCGAATGACAAAAGAAGCTTCTCTATTTGTAAGAGAAGAAGAAATATCTTCATAAGTAATGGGAGGAACAAAAATTTGAAGATCCATGCGATCCAATAGCGGACCAGAAATTTTAGCCCTATATTTTTGAACCTGATTCGGACCACAAATACAAGCAATGCGCGGATGCCCTAAGTATCCACAGGGGCATCCATTCATCGCTGCTATTAAAATAAAATGAGCCGGATAAGTAAGCGATAACCCCGAACGAGAAATGGTTACTTCACGTGATTCGAGTGGTTGTCTTAAAAGTTCAATAACATGCTTTTTAAATTCAGGAAGCTCATCTAAAAAAAGAACCCCATGGTGTGCCATCGATACCTCACCAGGCTTTGGAATAGAACCCCCTCCAATAAGACCAGCATCTGAAATACTATGATGAGGAGCACGAAAAGGGCGTTCACTTAAAAGAGAACTTTGGTTTTTAATAAATCCCATCACACTATAAATGGCTGAGGTCTCCAAACTTTCTTCAAAGCTAAGAGGAGGCAAAATTCCTGGTAAACGCGAAGCCAACATGGTTTTCCCAGAACCAGGAGATCCAATTAAAAGTACATTGTGACCACCACAAGCTGCAATTTCTAAGGCTCTTTTGGTTTGAAATTGACCACACACATCTTGAAAATCATGAGATATCTCCTCCAACTTCGGTAAAAACTTTTGTGCCTGCAAAGGTAAAAATTCGTGTTTGCCCTCCACCAAATCAACAGCTTCACTTAAATTTTCTAAAGCATAAATTGTTAAGCCCTCAACTACCGAAGCCTCCCCTGCATTTTCCTTGGGAATAATCACCTTCGAAATTTTCTTTTTTTTAGCTAGTAAAAGAAGGGGAAGCAATCCACGAATCGAACGCAAGCGCCCATCCATGGATAACTCTCCAAAAAAAAGATATCCCGGCATGGAAGTAACACTAATAAATCCACTTGCTGATAAAAGCCCCAAGGCAATGGGAAGATCAAAGGCTGTTCCTTCTTTGCGAATATTGGCAGGAGCCAGGTTAATTGTAATTTTCCTTTGAGAAAAATCGAAACCGCTGTTTTTGATAGCTGCAATCACCCTCTCACGGCTTTCTTTAACTTCGCTCTCAGGAAGCCCCACCATGTGCCACTGAGGAAGAGATTTGCGACAAATATCAACCTCGATATCAACTAAATAAGCATTAAGCCCCAATAAACCCGCCGTACGAAGACTAGCCAACATACCCTTCTCCCTCTCTCTTTATCTCTTCAAACATCGTGCCATTATAAAAATAAAACGCTCTTGTCATCTCTTTGAAAAATAGAGTGATTTTTTTTGAAAGAAAAAATACTCCAAAAAAAGTTTTAAAACAAAACCCTTGGCGTTTGATTTACGCACAGGTATTGTTAAAGAACCATGGCACAAGTAAAAACAGGCCTCGATCTTGTTTCTCAAAGGTTAAACTCTTACACTGGAAAAAGAATAGCCATCCTAGCCCATGCAGCCAGCGTTACGTCAAAGCTTCATCATTTGGTGTCTCTTCTCATTCAAAATTCAAAAATTCATTTTTCAAAAATTTTTAGTCCTGAACATGGGTTATGGGGCCATGCTCAAGACATGGAAAATGTGTCTTACTCTATCGATCCCCTTTCTCAAAAGCCCATCATCAGTTTGTACGGAAGAGATTTTGCATCACTCTCTCCCAAAACAAGTGATTTGCATGATGTTGATATTTTAATTTGTGATCTTCAAGATGTAGGGGCACGCTATTACACTTTTATCTACTCTATGGCTCTTTGTATGCGTGCGGCAGCAAAAACAAAAACCAAAATCATTGTGCTCGATAGACCTAATCCTCTCAATGGAAAAACCATTGAAGGTCCCATTTTAAAAAAAGGCTTTGAATCCTTTGTTGGGCTTTATCCACTGCCCGTAAGACATGGCATGACTTTAGGAGAATTAGCTCTTTATTTTAAAGATCTGGATCAAAGCGATTGTGATTTAGAAATTATTCCTCTTAAAAACTGGAACCGATCTTCTTACTTTGATGAAACAGGCCTCTCCTGGGTTTTGCCCTCTCCCAATATGCCAAGCCTTGCTACAACCCTTGTTTATCCAGGAGCCTGCCTCATTGAAGCAACTCAAATTTCTGAGGGAAGAGGCACCACCCGTCCTTTCGAATTTGTTGGAGCGCCCTTTATTAATTCCTTCGATTTAACCCATGCACTCAACAAAATAAAACTACCAGGAGTACTTTTTCGCCCCATCCACTTTTGTCCTACTTTCCAAAAACTGGCAGATCTTGATTGTAGGGGAATTCAAATTCATGTCAAAAATAGAAATCAATACCAACCATTTTTAACAGGTATTGCTATTTTAAAAACTATTTTCGATCTCTATCCCAATCATTTTGAATGGCGAAACACTCCTTACGAGTTTGTGAGTAAAATTCCCGCAATTGATTTATTATATGGATCAAATGAATTAAGAAAACACCTGGAAGAAAAAACTCCTCTAACAAAAATAGCATCCTCTTGGAAAAAAGAAGAGGAAGAATTTAAAAAAACAAGACGGAAGTACCTACTCTACTGATGATAGATTTTACGAACAAATGCAGAAAGCAGTTCAAAGGCTTCTGATGTGTTTTTTTGAATGCCACATTCTTTGGCAAGTTTGTTGAATTTTGGTTCCCAGTTAGCTGGTGGTGGGTCAAGTTTTTGGGGAATGGGATGTGTGTCACGATATTCAAAAACTTTTGTGATTGCCATTTTTAAGTGTTTCTTTTCGAGCTTTTCAAGCCCAATCAATAAAATGAGATCAATCAAATCTTTGACTCTGGATTTGTCTGATTCTTCTCTTGGAAAAGTATAAGCATGAAGTTTCTCTGCAAATTGCTGTGCTTTGGAAATACAAGGAAACGGTTTGTTTTTAATGCCGGCAAATTTCAAAAAATTTTTGCTTTCAAGATGCTCAACAGGATCAATAATGAGAGAGGTCGTAACAATATCGATGGGAAATTGAACAAACAAGCGCCCATCCAATTGGGCTACTACCGGATAACGATATCCACCATGCGGAGGGGCTTCTAAATTTAATTTGGGAGTACCAATCAAAAAAATAAAAAAATCAGGATAAATTTTTGATGTAACTGCGTCTTGCAATACTTGACGTAAATTTTGATTGCTGTCGTTATGAAACCGTACCCATTTTTCTTTAACAATCAAATCAATGTCTTTTGTTATACGCGATCCTTTGAATCTAAGCTCCATGGCATAACCCCCTTTTAGTCGAAGATCATTGGGTAAGAGTTCAAAAAAACGAGAAAGCAAACAATCAAAAGCAACTTGTGTTCGCAGTTTTTGCAGGTCAACGCCCCTGTTGCGTGAGTGAGTTTTTAAACGTTCTTCCAAAGCCATTCGAAACGCCGTTGCTGTGGCATATTTTTTAGTCATAATCTATTCTCAATTTGAGCCAGTCGAAAAATGTGCTTGGCAAGTGATGGGTGTTTTTCAACAAGTTTTATGGTATCTTTTTCCGTTAATAATCCTTGTTGAAAAAACTCTTTGAGGGCTTGTTTGATGATGTCCTCAGAGAGGACGCCTTCTGCGAGAAGATCTGTAACGGTTTTAAACGGTGTTGTGACTGAAAATCCTGTTTTTTTTTGAATTTCATCGATTGTGAGATCAGCTCGATGCAAAACTAAAACAGTAGGCCTATTGCCAGCTTTGCGGAACTGCTTAGGTACAGTCATGTGTAACTTGGCAGGCAAAACATCGCTGACCTCATAAAGACTCAAAGCCGTTTCGTGGGAGTATACCCCTTGTGGAATATCACTTTGATTTCTTGACCACAATGACCACAAAACAAACTCACCTTCAGGAGATTGTGGAAAATTGGCCAATCGATAAATACCACGATGTTCACGCACCCAATGGCCCTTATTGACGTGGTACGGGTGATTTACAGCACTGTAACCGGCAAGGGAGGCTTGTTTACTGGTAAAATACCCAAGCTGGGTTTCTGCAATTTGATAGAGTTTAGTTTCTTGGTCTGGCTTCATAACAAATTACTATTAAATATTAATAATATATTACTTTAAAAAAATATAATGTCAACATAATACTATTATTTTTTAATAATAATTTGCTTACAATCGCTTTTGCCCCTACAACACATATTCCATCAGGCGTTTTGCAGAAAGTACATCCTCTTTAATTTCACCCATGCCTATAAAATCTTCTTCGCCAAATAATTGATAAAAACCTTCCTGGTTTTTTTGGTTTAATTTTTTCCCCTGTCTTAGTTCTTTTACTTCGGTTCCTGTGAGTTGTAGTTTTGGCCAATGATTTAAGGCTTCGGAAATAGAAATAAGCTCAAAAGAATGAGCTGAATTTAAATTTTCTAATTGAATAGATTTTCCCAAATTAAAAGGTCCAGAAGCAAACCGGCACAAAGCACTTAAGTGCCCTACGCATCCCAACTTTTGAGCAAGACTAGAACCAATTTCTCGCACATAAGTTCCCTTAGAGCAGGAAATTTCAAACTGAATTTTTGGAAGATGTACACTTTTAACCAAAAGTGAATGAATGGTTACCGGCACTTCTTTTCGTTCAACAGTAATTCCTTTGCGTGCTAATTCATAAAGCTTTTTCCCATCCTTTTTCTTTGCAGAAAACATGGGAGGCAACTGATGATAAATCCCAATAAATGCATTGCAAGTATCTTGTACTAATTCTTGGGTAAGTGAAGGGATAGCGGCCTCTGAAATAACTTTCCCTGTATGATCCATGGTGTCTGTTTGGCAACCAAGAGTTAAAGTGGCCTCATAAATTTTAGGTTCCTCATTTAAATAGGAAAGAAATTTTAAACTTTCGTTAATTCCTACCACCAAAAGACCAGAAGCAAAAGGATCGAGGGTTCCTGTATGTCCAATTTTTTTAAAAGGAAATTTGCGAAGTAAATCTAAAATATCATGAGAGCTTGGGCCACACGGTTTATTAATAAGTAAAAAACCATTCATGAAAGATTTTTACGAAGCTCGGAAAGAATAATTTTTTTAATGGATGAAAGAGGTCCTTGCATTTCACAACCCGAAGCCTTGCGATGTCCCCCTCCCCCTAGCCTTTTAGCTAATTTGCCAACATCATAAGAACCATTAGAACGAAAACTTATTTTAAAAAATCCTCTCTTTTGTTCAATAAACATGGCACACACCTGAACGCCTTCTAAAGTTCTTAAATGAGAAGCAAGGGCTTCGGCTTGTTCTAAACTGGCCCTGGTTTTTTTAAGCTGAGCCAAACTCACACTCGCCATTAAAATTTTACCTCCCATTTTTATTTCCATATGAGTCACCACATCACAAAGCATTTTAAACCAAGACAGCGGCTGGGTTTCAAAACAATTTCTGGCAACAAGCCAAGGATCTACTCCAGAATCAAGGCAAAGTTTGGCTAATTCAAAAGTTTCTCTATTGGTATTGGAGTAACGAAAAGAACCTGTATCTGTAATTAATGTGCAATACAAGTTGGTGGCTATCTCATAACTTAATTTTTTAACTCCAAGAGCTTTTAAAACATGGTAAACTACAATACCTGTTGAAGAAGCATTGGGGAGAACAAAATTTAAATTCCCCTCATGAACACTCACAGCATGATGATCCAAACATATAATCTTTCCGAGAAAGGGATGGTTGAGAAAACTCTCACCTACTCGTCCTTTCTCTCCCACATCTACCATCAGGGTAAGATCAAATTTTTTTGCAGATGGAAGCAGGCAAGAAAACTTTTTTACACCTGGTAAAAACTTAAGATTTTTAGGAATAGAATCTTGATTATAAAGGTAGGGATTTTTCTTCATCTTTTGGAGTGCAAAATAAAGACAAAGAGCCGAACCAACCACATCCCCTTCGGGTAAACGATGCCCTACAATTAAAATATTTTTTGCATCATAAATAAGCTTAACAATCTCATCTAATGTAGATTGTTTACTCATTGTGTTCTTTTTTAATCTTTTCAAAAATTTCATCCAAGTTATTTTTATCTCCGATGAAATCATCTAAACGAAAATCTAAATCTGGAGTGTAACGAAGAGGGATAGAAGAGCCTAGGTGTTTTTTTAAAAACCCCTTACACTTGCGAAAACCTTTTAAAGCATCGTTTGCCTTAGATTTATCGTTTAAATCAAAAAACACTTTAGCTTGGCTAAGATCAGGAGAAAGTTTAACCCGGGTTACCCGCACTAAACTGAGTCTCGGATCACGCACATGGGTTAATAAAATATTAGATAATTCTTGATAGTAGGAGGTCTCAATTTTTTTAAGTCTTAAGTGTTCCATTCCTAGAGGCTAGTTTGAATTAATTCGATCTCAAAGGCTTCAATGACATCCCCTGTTTTTACATCATTATATCCTTCGATATTCATTCCACACTCAAAGCCTTGTGCCACTTCTTTTACATCATCCTTAAAACGTTTGAGGGAAGAAACTTTTCCCTCATAAATCACCACATTATCTCTTAAAAGCCTTAAGTGGGCTGATCTAGCAATGTTTCCATCAACCACATAGCAACCCGCAACCGAACCCACCTTGGAAATAGAAAAAACTTGGCGAACCTCGGTTCTTCCCAAATATTTTTCTTTCTTGGTAGGAGCTAAAAGCCCTTGCATAGCCAGTTTTACATCATTAACCATCTCATAAATAATTTTATAAAGCTTAATGTCTACCCCTTCTGACTTAGCAACATTTAAAGCCATCGTTTCAGGACGCACATTAAACCCAATAATAATGGCATGTGAAGCAGAAGCTAAAAGAACATCAGATTCACTAATTCCACCAACAGCAGAATGAACTACTTTAACCTTTACCTTTTCTGAAACAATTTTATTTAAGGATTCCGTAACAGCTTCAAGAGAACCATGAACATCGGTTTTAACCACGATGGAAAGTTCCTTAATTTCCTGTCCTTGAGATTTTGCAAAAAAATCCTCCAAAGAAATTTTTGAATTTTGAGCCTGGGCTAACTTTCGCTTTTGATCTGCTCTATTTTCTGCAATATCCTTGGCGACTCTTTCATCTTCCACCACATTAAAAATATCTGAAGCATGTGGTACTTCGGTTATTCCCATCACTTGAACAGCATAGGAAGGATGGGCGGAGTCTACTGCCACCCCCTTATCATCCATCATAGCACGCACTCGACCAAAGGTAGTTCCAGCAACTACAGCATCTCCTACTTTTAAAATTCCTTTTTGAACCAAAATAGTACAAATAGGTCCCCGATTACGATCTAATCTTGATTCAATCACTGTTCCTTCTGCCATGGCATTAACATCAGCTTTTAATTCTAAAACTTCAGATTGAAGTAAAATAGCTTCTAGCAGTTCGCTAATCCCTTGCTTCTTCTTAGCAGAAACAGGACAATAGAGGGTATCCCCACCCCATTCTTCAGGTGATAATCCACGTTCAGATAATTGTCTTTTTACACGATCTAAATCTGCCTCGGGCTTATCAATTTTATTTACGGCCACTACAAGAGGCACCTCTGCTGCCTTGGCATGATCGATGGATTCTAAAGTTTGCGGCATCATTCCATCATCTGCTGCAACTACTAAAACCACAAGATCTGTAACCGATGCCCCTCTAGCACGCATTGCTGTAAACGCTTCGTGGCCTGGAGTATCTAAAAAAGTAATTTTGCCCTTAGGAAAGCTAACCGTATAGGCTCCAATATGTTGGGTAATACCACCAGCCTCGAAGTCGACCACATTACTTTTACGAATAGCATCTAAGAGAGATGTTTTCCCATGATCCACATGTCCCATCACGGTTACAATGGGAGGACGAGCTTCTAACTTTTCATGAATATTTTTTTGTGCATCGTTAAAAACTTTTTGTTCATTAAAAGCTACATTCTTCACTTCATATTTATATTCTTGTGCGATCACACAAGCCGTATCAAAATCTAAGGGTTGATTAACCGTTGCCATCGTTCCCATATCCATGAGTTTTTTGATAATCACCCCAGATTTAATTCCCATGGCCTTGGCTAAATCACCAACCCAAATGGTATCTTTCATTTCTACAATTCTTTTACTGGCTTTGGTTTCAGTGATAAGAGTTTTTTGAAGACCTTTTCTTGAAACAATTTTCTTTTTCTTGGAAAGACGAGAAGGTTTAAAAACGCGCTCTACTCCCACCCTACTCGTATCTGTATGCGCTATACGTGTAATTTGTGAGATATCACTGATTCTGCCAAATTCTTCTTCATCAACTTCAATTTTATCATCCTTCTTTTTAACAACCTTTTTAAGGCGATTTTTTTTCTCTTCTTCTTCCTTCTCTGCATCACTTAAAGTTACCAGAGAAGTCAGATCAGGTATTCCAGGTATCTTAGACTCTGGTTTAGGAGGAAGTTTAATAAAACGAGGTTCAGCTACATTGGAAACTGCTGTAGTTATGTCAGTAGATTGTTGAACTAAAGCCGCACCTTCAGTTTGGGGGCTTGTTGAAACAGCAGTTGGACTCTCCTTAGATTCTACTGCTTGAGCCTCTTTTTCAACGATGTTTGCTCGCCGCCTAATAATGGTCGACTTAATCCGTTTTTCAACAATTTGTGTTTTTTGCTCCATAGTTAATTAAACAGCTGGGGCATCGCCACCAGTTGTAGGGGCTTCATTGTTTTTTTCAGCCCTTTTTAAAATAATACCCTTACGTGGGCTTCTTACTTGCTCTTCAGGTGGGCGGCTAGTAACTGCAAGGCTAGCATTCTCAAAAATCTCACGCAACTTTCCCTGGTCCATACCAGGAATAGTTAAAAATTCATCCAGCCCCAGATCAACAATTTCCTCGGCAGTTCTAAAAGCATTACTGTAAAGAAGAGTTGCCATCCCTTCGTCCACCTTAAGATCTTCAACCAATTTAGCTTTTGCTAGTTTAGCTAATTCTTCAATTTTGCTTTCACTATAAATATCAATACTCCATCCAGTTAAGTTTGCAGCCAACCGAACGTTTTGTCCTTTCTTGCCAATGGCAAGAGAGAGTTGATCATCGGGAACAATAATTTCCATGGACCTTTGTTTTTCTTTTACAATCACTTTACTTACTTCAGCTGGTGCTATGGCATTGCATACAAACTTGGCAGGGTCATCATCCCAAAGAACAATATCAATTTTTTCACCTCGAAGTTCTTGCACCACACTTTGCACACGCGAACCCTTCATACCCACACAGGCTCCAACAGGATCTACATCACCATCGCGCGAATAAACAGCCACTTTGGCTCTCACTCCTGGTTCACGCGCACAACTTTTAATTTCAACAATCTCCTCTGAAATCTCAGGAACTTCCATATCAAACAGACCTTTTAATAAATGAGGATGACGTCTCGACAAAATAACCTGCGCTCCCTTACCGGAAGTATTTAATTCCATAAAGTAAGCTTGAATACGATCTCCTGCCTTATAGGCTTCGTTAGGAATAAGTTCACGATGGGGAATAATTGCTTCTGTTTTACCTAAATCGACAATCAAGTTGCCTTTTTCATAACGTCTAAAAATTCCAGAAATAACTTGTCCCACACGATCTTTGTATTCTTGAAATACAATATCTCTTTCAGCATCACGCAATTTTTGGATAATCACTTGTTTAGCTGTTTGGGCAGCAATACGACCTAATTCATTGATATTAAGTTTTTGTCCGATGCTATCTCCTAAAGCCGCATCGGGATCTAATACAGCAGCATCTTTAACAAGAATTTCGATTTCTGTATCTTCTACTTCCTCAACCACTGTTCTAAACTGGAACAGTTCTACCTCTCCCACTTCTTCATTGTAATGGGCTTCTAAATCTCCAACAAAACCCAACTTTTTTCTTGCAGCCCCCATCATGGCCTGTTCAATGGCCTCAATGAGAGAAGTTTTAGGTATGCCTTTATCTTTTTCGATTTGTTCTAAAACACGATTTAAATCCAAATTCATGATAACTCCTTGAAAAAAAACTTTACCCCCAAGGGCAAAGATGAGCCTTTGCTACACTTTCAAACAAAAGTTCATAATCCTTTTGATCAATTTCCATGGTTAAAATATTTTCATCCATTTTTTTTAAAAGACCTTTGTAATTTTGTCTGCCTTCTAGAGGAATTTTAGTTTTTAACTTAATAGTTTGTCCCACAACCTTGCGAAAATGCTCTTTACTTCTTAAAGGCCGATCCAAACCTGGAGATGAAACCTCCAAATCATAGGGGCTATTAATCAGCCCTTTTACCTCAATAATATCCTCAATGGAATGGCTTACTCGTGAACAATCATCAAGGCTAACATTTCCTTCTTTTTTCTCTAAAAGCACCCTTAAAATTCTTCGCCCTAAATCTTTCGTCCAGTAAATATCGTAGACGACTAAACCTTCCTCACCCACAATGGGAGAAACTACATTTGCGACAGATTGTTCCAAAACATCCACTGTAAAAATAAAAAAAAGGGCCATGATTATCATTGGCCCAAACATAAAATGACCAAACTTTGAATGGTTATAACGAGTTAGAGCAAAAATTGCAATCAAAAAGGCTTAGACTTTTTCTCTAAAAAAATCAATGAGTTGTTCTATATCCAAAGGGAGTGGGGCTTCTATTTTTAAGGGTTTATTCGTTATGGGATGTGTAAACTCTAATTGATGAGCATGAAGAGCCTGCCTTTTAATAGGTACTTTTATGGGCACCATTGGCACCATTGTACCTGGCACCATTGGCACCATTGTACCTGGCACCTTTGAACCATAAATTTTATCCCCTACTAAGGGGTGGTTGATATGAGTCATGTGTACACGAATTTGATGAGTGCGCCCTGTAACTAAACGAACTTTAAGCAACGTTGCTATATTATCATAACGTTCGACAACCCAGTATTCTGTTCTGGATTCTTTAGCATCATCTGCCTCAGAAATTTCTACTTTTTTACCGTCTTTAAAAATTCCTTTTTTAATACCAGCTTCAATGATTCCATGTTCTTTTTCTACACTTCCCCAAACCACAGCTGTATAGATTTTTTTAACTTTGCGTCCACGAAATTGATCGGCCACTGTATTGGCACTTTTTTTCTTAGTAAACAAGAGGATACCAGAAGTTTCTTTATCTAAACGATGAATTTGTCCTACATAGGGATAATAGGTGCGTAAAAAACGCTTTTCGTTGGTTCTTTTAAGGTAGGCATTTACATTGAGTACAAAAGAATCATAATCAATGAGGGCTGGTTTATTGGTGATTAATAAAGCATCGTCCTCATAAAGAACAGGAACAAAATGATAACGCGATCTATCTGCTAACCCGATCTTAGCTTGTGATTCTTGAAGAGTAACAACATCCCCGGCTTTTAAAAACCATCCTGAAACAAGTTGAACCTGACCATTAACAGAAACTTCGCGATGGTTGATAGACTGCTTAATTTTACGATGCGACCAATCTTCCATTTTTCCATGTAAGAAACTATCGAGCCGCTTACCTTTTTCTGATTTTTTAACTCTGAATTTTTGAAGCATACACGTTCGTGGATTGCCAGAAACGGGTCCTGCCGCCAGGAGGTTTCCCGCCAGTGCTCATCCGCCTGAAGCGGATTGCGCGCTGTCGGAAGCCCTCCTCCTGGCGTCACCCGTAATGCCGTAAAGTCATAAAGCCACCCGCTTCTTCTATTAGTCCATCAATTCACGTGACAAGACCACCGTAAATTCTCCACGTAAATCCGATTGCATCACCTCATCTAATACTTGCGGTGCACGTCCCCAGTGGTAGGTTTCAAACTGTTTAGTCATCTCACGTCCAATCATGAAATAAAAATCTGAAAAAACTTCCTTCCATTCTTCTACATGTTTTGTAATTTTATGTTTGGATTCAAAAAAACAATGAGTTCCATCCAAATCACAAATTTGTTTATAAATCCTAAATCGTTTTGATTTAGTTGGTGGAAAAAATCCCCAAAAATGAAAAGGCTGGGTGGGCATACCCGAAACCGAAAGTGCAGCAATAGCAGCAGAAGCACCAGGAATGGGAATAACTTCTATCCCCTCTTTTCGGGCCCGCGCCACTAACCTGGCCCCCGGATCAGAAACCGTAGGTGTTCCTGCATCAGTAATGATGGCAATGTTTTTGCCAGACATGAGTTTAGAAATTAAAAAATCTTCTGTTTTTTTAGCACTGTACTCAAAATAACTAGTTATGGGTGTTGTAATACTAAATTGTCCCAATAAAATTCGGCTATGGCGTGTATCTTCACTGGCAATCAAATCAACTTGAGATAAAACTTCTTTAGCTCGTGAAGAAAAATCACCTAGATTTCCAATAGGAGAGGCTACAATATTCAAGGAACCCTTTTGATATTTCATAAAAAGCAACCCTTGGGAAAGGGAATCAAAAAATCTCCACTTAAGGGATCCTTTTTAGAAAAAATTTCCTGAAGGTTTAACACAGGGGTGAAGCATAAATCTAAATTTTGAAACTGTCTTGTCCATTCTTCACGTGTTTTTTGAAGAAAAATCTCTTTTAATTCTTGTTTGATTTGAGGATTTGCATCTAAAAAAGTTTTCTCCCCATCTTTCCACTCTGGTTTTTTAATAATGTCACAAAATGGGTTCCAAAATTTAGTTTCTAGGGCTGCCAGGGCTATTTTTTCGTTATCCTTGGTTTTATAAATTCCATAACGAGCCAACCCCCCGGATAAATAAAAAAATTCTCCACCAAACTGACTTAAAAGAATGGGAAGCATGCCTGTGAGGCGCATGGCATGACTCATCGAAAGATCTAAATGGCTTCCCTTCCCCTGGAAGTTTGCTTGATAGAGGGCACTCATAATCATCAAAGCCGACCAAATTCCTCCACCTACTAAATCTGCCCACTGAATTGAAGGGAGTGCTTCTTCCTTAATTAATCCAGCCAACGACATAAAATTAAGATCATGCCCAGCAAGATGACTCATGGAAGTTTTTTGGCCATACCCTGTAATAGAAGCTAAAATAATTTTTTTATTTTTTGATTTTAGTTTTTGGTAAGAAAATCCCATTTTAGAAAAAACACCAGGACGATAAGATTCAATCACCACATCAGATGTTTTGCATAATTGATAAAGGGTTTTAATTCCCTTTTTATCTCTGAGATTGAGAGTGATTTTCTTTTTATTAAAATTAAGGGCGTGATAAAAAAGTCCTTCTCGACCTTCCCGACCTTCACCTTTTGATACAAAGGGTGGATAATGTTTTAAATAATCTCCCAACTCACTATCTTCAACTTTCATCACCTTGGCTCCAAGGCTTGCCAAAACAAAGGAACAGTAAGGCCCTGGCAAAAGTCTTGAGAGATCAACAACAGTAATGCCCTTTAAAGGTTTAAATTTTTTCAACGTGCCCATAAAAGAAAAAACCCGCTAACTGGTAGCGGGTTTTTATTTTTTAATAAGATGCAATGCAAACTATCTTTTCTTCTTTTTTGAAGAAGATTTTTTCTTTGAAGACTTCTTAGCCTTCTTCTTCTTTGCTGCCATGTTGGCCCTCCTTTTATGGTGTGGGTTAACTTATCTTATGAATTATAAAGAGTATTTCACCACAAAGTCAACATTAAATTCATGTTTTCATTTATTTTTTCAAAAAAGAGAACCAATAGGGCTGTCAAGAAAAAAATTATTCGAAGCCTGGAGTTGCCAAATCAAGATTCCACTCTCCAGTTTCATGCAACTGATAAGCCTCATCATCAATGCCAGAGCCATTTGCATCGGCAACATCAATTGAATCAATCAAGGCTCCGGTATCATCGCGCAAATTTAAAACAACAGTTGTTTTTAAATCTCCGGGCAAATCTCCTACAATTAAAAATTCTTCATTATTAAAATAATCGAGGCTTCCGCCTGCAAAAAATAGCAATGTTTCATCACTTTCTCCAAAAATAAGGGTTTCATCTGTTCCATCCAACATTTCCAAAGACCAACCTGAAAGATTAACGCTACTTCCACCATTACGGAGTTCGATCCATTCATCAGTTGAACCAATGGTTCCAACGCCAGGTATTGAATCAAAAGCAATTCTATTACCACCAGTTGTATCATTCCAATCTTGTTGTGGATCGGCCACCACTTCGCTGATAAAAACAGAATCCGGAAATTGATAAACAGTTTGGATTTCTGTACTTTGTGAAGCAACACTTGTTTCTTCTTGAATTTGGAAAATACTTACAAAATATTGATTTCCCTGCCCTGGAGTTTGAGTCAAAGGAAAATGTTTTGGATTTTGAATAGCAGAAGTTACAATGATGGTAAAAAATCCGTTTGGTAAAACTTGTGCAGGTTGCCAAACGAGAGTTTTAGCATCTTCCGATAGTGTTGTGCTACCTTCAACAAGATTAAATTCTTCATCTGCCAAGGTTGAATCGATAGTGTCGGTATCAGAAGCACTATAATTCCCTTCCACTATCATAAAAGATTCTTCAGTGAGAGTGTTTGGATTAATAGCTTCTGAAAATTTGATTTCAACTTTATTTACAGTAGAAAGAAAAGCATTGTTACTGGGAATTACCTCGTAAACAAAGGGCTGGCTTGAGTGAGAACTGGGTAAAGATGAACAAGCACAAAGAAAAATAAACAGAAAACATTTTTTCATGAACATTCCTTTCTTTTGCTCCACTGGTTACTAAACTGGTTATGAGTGATTACATTGAGAGCCTCGGTTAATTGATCGATTTTAAAACAAGAACTTTCTCCTTTAGTTTTAACTAGTTTTTTTCTTTCCCAATAAAGTTTGTAAACGAGGTCACGCAAGTTGTGACGTAGCTTGTACCGCTCGTTTACCAAATTTTGGGCTGTTAATTGTGAAGGATGAAAAACAAGGGAAGAGAGTTTCCAAACAAAACGACTTCGAACTAAAATACCTGTGTTAGAGGAAATATCTAAATCACTATCTTCGGGCCCTACAACCACTCCGCTACTTGAAACAGAAATATTATCGGAGATAGAAATGCTGGAAGTATCTTTTAACGAATGATCGTATCCTAAATAAAAATCAGGAAGCCAGGCACTTTTTTTCATTTTGTGTTCCAGATTTTTAAGAGACGCTAAATCAATACCTTCTGCTTTAATGGCCACTTGGATTACTTCGGTTATAGATGGTTCTGCCGAAAAACTTTTTCCAGAAAACATCACAAAAAATATTCCAATGAAAAAATATTTATAATGAAACTTCATCACGGAGAGGGATTAAGCAAAACGTATGCCATACATCAAAACATTGAAATAAGAAGAGTTTTTAAAAAAGAAAGGTTTTATGAGTTTGATTTGTAGACTTTGAGCGTTTAAAAAATAGAGTGATAGCTTTTGATTGACCTTCTTTTTTTGCTAACTTATAAGATTCAATCATATTTTTTAGGCGCGGTCGCCAAGTGGTAAGGCCAGGGTCTGCAAAACCCTTATACGTCGGTTCAATTCCGACCCGCGCCTCATCCGGCTTTCATAAAAGGCTGGCTGCTGCGTTGGGTTTCGTCGTGAAATCCTCAGCGTATGTTCATATACGCCTCCGGTTTCACTCCTCACCCGCCTTGCATCCAATCCTTTTATGAAAGCCTCTTTGAAAAGTTAGGAAATTCTCAAAAAGGGTTGGTGGCAAGGCGCCGGCAAATTTGTAACCGGAGCGTACTTAATGGTACGTGAGGATTACAAATTTGTTGGCAACGCAGTCAACGACCCTTTTTCAGAATTTCCTCAGCCCGGGTGGTGGAATTGGTAGACACACAGGACTTAAAATCCTGCGGGGCTTTACCGCCCTGTACCGGTTCGATTCCGGTCCCGGGCACCCAACTTCGCCAAGGCTCCGTCGCGGCAAGCCCACAAAATTTAATTTTTGCTAGGCTTGTCCGCCGTAGCTTTAGCGAAGGCGGATTCCGGTCCCGGGCACCATTTTTTTGAACCCTTCTTTTCATGCATTGTCTCTAACTCCTTAAAATCCCTACATTCATCACATGGCACATCTTTTGCTTGTAGCACTATTTAAGTGATCTTGACATGATATCATTTTTGATACTATAATGAAGGTGGATAAATTAATTTCTAAACTTTTTGCACTCAACCTTAAGAAAAAGGAATTAAATACTTTATTAAACAGGCTGGGATTTTCTTATCGTAAGGGAAAGGGGTCACATGAGGTTTGGAGTAAAGAAGGTTACATTCTCACTGTTTCAACTCACAACAAGGAAGTGCCGCGGTATATTTTAAAAGAACTCCTTGGTTATTTAAGAGAGCGCGATCTATTAGGAGAAAGCGATGAAAAAAAATAACACCAAATATTCTCTTGTGGTTACTTGGTCGGAAGAAGACCAGGGTTGGGGAATAAAGGTGCCCGAGCTTCCGGGTTGTTTTTCTTTTGTTAAAAACTTTAACGCCATTCTTAAAGCTTCTAAACAGGCTATTCAATCGTGGATTATGGAGGCTAAGAAGAACAAAATCGATATTCCCAAACCTATTTCCACTCATGACTACTCTGGTAAGTTCGTGACCCGTATTGATCCAGAACTCCATCGTACCCTGGCTATCCAGGCAAAACTAAAAGGAGAAAGCCTCAATCGCTTTGTTCAAAATCTCCTCCATCATTCTATTCACACCCATTAATTTCAATAAAATCTGGCTTTACCAACGGCAAAATTACAAATTATTTTCAAACCCAAGGCTAGACGCACGGCTACAGGCCAGCAGTTCACATAAAAATAGATTTTGTTTGGATAATCGAGTAAAAAAATATCAAGATTATGGCTTTAGCAAAACGTACTCGAAATATTTTTGATCCCAAATCAACAAAGCCGTACAAGTTGAGTCGTTCTAGATCAGAGGTTTGCACGCGTGCCTGAATTTTGCACTGAATTTTCCGAACTACCTCGCCCTAAATCCTATTTTTCTCTTTTTAGAAGGAGGCGGTTCCATTAATTCACGAATGGCATCAAAAACAACCTTGAACTGATGGTCGTACTTTTTTTCCAGCCCTGCTAATTTACGTGCCAAATCCTTATTTGTAGTGAGAAGCTCCCTTAGTTTTACAAAAGCCCGAACAACCTGAATACTAGCCTGAACAGCAATTTCACTATTGAGCACACTAGCCAACATAATGGCACCATGTTCCATAAAAACATAGGGCAACACCGTTGAATGTTTAAGGTTTTTGAACCGGTCGCAATTTGCGACCAGTTCCTTTTTTTCATCGATATCGAGTTGAAACGTAAAATCTTGAGGAAAGCGGGACCGGTTTCGCTTAACCTGTTCGTTAAGACGTTTGGTAGTAACCCCATAAATTGATGCCAAGTCTGCATCAACCATCACTTTATGCCCCCGAATAAGAAAAATAGATTTTGTTTTGATAATCAACTCATTTGCTTTTTGTTAAAATTTTTTCCTGCTCAATTAAAGCCCGTTCCTGCTCAAGTTCTTTTTGCCACTCTTTTTCTGTTGGCAAGTAAAGCTTGTATTTGGAAGCAAATAGCCTCTTGCTGTCTTTGAGAACAGAATATTTTGCAATCGCCTCGTTTTTCTTTGAGCAAAGAATCAATCCGATAGTTGGGTTATCATCCTTGCCACGGCAATTTTCTTCAAACATACGTACATAACTATCCATTTGACCAATATCCTGGTGAGTTAATTTTCCAATTTTTAAATCAATGAGCACAAAATATTTGAGAATGTAATTGTAGAAAACCAAGTCGGCATAGAAATCTTCTTCTTCAAATCTCATCCGTTTTTGGCGGGCGACGAAAGAAAATCCTTTGCCAAGTTCCAACAAAAAATTTTTCAGATTATCAATGATTGATTTTTCTAATTCAGATTCGCGTAGGCCTGGGGAGCTCTTTAAATTTAGGAATTCCAAAACATAAGGGTCACGGATAAATTCTTCCGGTTCAACTTGAGCCAGCTTTTCCTTTGCTTCTTTGACGATTGGAGTTTTGTGCTTACTCACTAGCAATCGTTCGTAATAAAAAGAATTGATCTGACGTTCCATCTGGCGAGTAGACCAATTTTGATCCATAGCTTCGTTCATGTACCACTTACGAGCTTGTTCATTTTCCACTCGCAACAGAAGGCGATAGTGGGTCCATGACAATTCGAGACGCGCTGCGTCTTGTTTTGGAAACATAAGATAAAACTGCCTCATTTTACGAAGATTAGTCAGATCAAACCCCTTGCCAAATTCCCCTGTTAATCGAGTAGAAAGGTCAGCCAGAATGGTTTCACCATAAGCCGCGCGTCTTTGTCCCCCTTGCTCTTCTTCTACAATCACTCGACCCACATTCCAGTAAGCTTCAACCATAATGAAATTGACGGAACGATATGCATTGGATCTGGCCTGTTCAATAATGTTACGAACGCGAGAATAAAAATCACACTTTGGATTTTGATCATTTTTTCCAACGATCGATTTTGATTTTTTCGAAGTCATATTTACTTTGATCTTCCCCCGAAAAAGTGGACACCAAAATTAAGCGGCGAGAGCCGTTAATTGTTGATGAGAACTTTCATACTCCACCGGGGTTTTATAACCAAG